>UMFM01008726.1_pt1 | contig 28893 bp, 22 predicted proteins | sample 1965011 | NCBI WGS metagenome assembly UMFM01 (sample SAMEA4836046, study PRJEB28245) | human gut metagenome | biome: gut microbiome; material: fecal sample | place: Denmark | collected 2008 | reverse complement strand
CGTGTCAGCTTCCAAGCCTGCGGCGCCTGCGCCTCGGCCTGCGCCAGCTCCGACGCCTCAGCCCGTTGCGGCCCCCGCGCCTATCACCGCTCCGGCGCCTAAGCCCCAGCCCAACACTGCCGCTCAGGTTGCTGCCGCCGGCGCCGCCGAGACCCCTGCGGTCGAGGATGCCGGCGAGCTCCAGCGCAAATGGGTCGAGGTCGTCGAGCGCGTCAAGGCCCAACAACCTTCTTATGCGGCTCTCCTGTTGAACGCTCGCGCTACGGCAGACGATGGTTCTAAGCTCACGGTCTCGTTCCCTACGGCATTTGCTATCAAGATGCTCGGGCGTGCTGATACACAGGCGGTGTTTTTGCCGACAGTCAGTGCGGTCTTCGGTCGTCGCACCGTCGACTATGTCCTGGATGGGGGTGTCAGGCCGGCTCCTCAACATGAGGAGCTTTCTCCATCTGCACGGGCTGCGGCATCTGCGGACCCGCAACCCGTGTCCTCGGCGGCCCCTGCATCCTCGAGCGCCAGCGCGCCGCAGCAGCAAGCGGCACCGGTAGCGGCATCGACCCTGTCGGCGTCTAAGCTCGCGGCGCCCAAACCGGCTGCTCCGGCTCCCGCGCCCAAACCCGCTGCCGCGCCTGCACCCAAGTCATCCGACCTGGCCAAGGTCCCCTGGCTGCGCTCCGACAACCCTGCCGGTGCTTCTGCCACGGGCAAGCTCCCGACCGAGCCCGCGCCCCGAGTGTCCGAGTGCGCGTCTGCTCCCAAGATTCAGCCGTCTGTGCAGGCTGCGCCATGGGAATCCGAGCAGGTACCCTACGACGACGCCATGGTCGGCGGGTTCGCCGGCGATGCGAGCGGGGAAGATCTTCCTCCGTTCGACGTGCCTGCCGCGGCGCCTGCGCCCAGCCCTGCCGCTTCGGCCGCAGCTCCCGCAGCTGCGACGTCCGTTCCTGCAAGTGACGACGCCCTCGCTGCCCCTTGGGAGTCCAACCCCGGCGCCGGCAGTCCTTTCGGTCACCAGGGCGCAGCCCCGGGCATCCCGCAGACCGAGGACGAGGCCAAAGCCCTCATCCGTAGTGTCTTTGGCCAGTCCACCATCTTCAAACCGGTGGAGTAACTATGCGGGCGGGTATATACGCCGAGTTGTGAGACCTTGCATAATTCGACCTTGCATAGTCTTGGGCGGCGCGTCACGCTAGAGGACATGTATATCGACTGAGTTAGCGCGACCGCCCCGCTCGTTTGCCCCGCGCCGTGGTACGATTTTTGAGTTTGAAAGTCCCGCCGTGCCCGGCTGCCCTTGCAGCTTGTCGCGCGACCACACGTAAAGGAGCCATCATGGCCGGTATGAACATGCAGCAGATGATGAAGCAGGCCCGCAAGATGCAGGAGCAGCTTGCCGCCGCGCAGGAGAACCTCAAGTCCCAGACCGTCGACGCTTCTGCCGGCGGCGGCATGGTCAAGGTGACTGTCAACGGCGAGATGGAGCTCGTCAACCTCACCATCGACCCCGATGCGCTCGATCCCGAGGACGTCGATATGCTGCAGGACATGATTATGGCTGCCGTCAACGAGGCCGTCCGCGGCGTCAACGAGCTCGCCAACAAGCAGATGGGCGCCATCGCCGGCGGCCTCAACATCCCGGGCATGCCGTTCTAAGACGCGCACATATATGAGTGCCAACCATAGTCTGCAAAAACTGCTCGATGAGCTGGGCCGTCTGCCGGGCATTGGCCCCAAATCGGCCCAGCGCATCGCCTACTACCTGCTCGAGGCCGACGCCGAGGAGGCGCGCCGCCTGGCCGAGGCCATTCTAGAGGTTAAGCAGGAAGTGCATTTTTGCAGCCGCTGCTTTAATTACGCCACCGCTGACGAGTGCTCCATCTGCCAAGACTCGATGCGCGACACCACCCGCATCTGCGTGGTGGGTGAGCCGCGCGATGTCCAGGCGATTGAGCGCACGGGCAGCTACCACGGCCTCTACCACGTGCTGGGCGGCGTGATCAGCCCCATGGACAAGATCGGCCCCGAGCAGCTGCACATCCGCGAGTTGCTGGCGCGCTTGGGCCACGAGGACATCCACGAGGTCATTATCGCCACCAACCCCAACATTGAGGGCGAGACCACGGCGAGCTACCTTGCCCGCACCATCAAGCCTCTGGGCGTCGAGGTGTCGCGTCTGGCGAGCGGCCTGCCCGTGGGAGGCGACCTGGAGTATGCTGACGAGCTTACGCTCGGCCGTGCTATCGAGGCCCGTCGTGCGATCTAGGCGGCGTCAGCTCCGCGGCATGTCCCGTCGGCCTGCCGCACGGGGCGCTCATAATTGGGCACGCGTTCATGCATTTGTTGCGCAACAAACCTGCTTTTCATCCGCTTATCGCGTGGATGGGTCCACTCGCACCTCGTATTTGCCCATTCGTTGCACAACCTTTTGGGTTCGCTGATACACTCAAATGTGGATATGAAAGAATGCGCCGCTTTAGCGGGGTGTTCGTAAGACAGTTAAATAGGCAAAAGGCGCGACGAAAGTGATCACGCCTTTTTTCATGTAAGGATAGCCGCATAGCGGCGCAAGGGATGGATCCCCTTGTACGGAACGCAGTGACGCACCCCAGATATTCAGGGGGCCGAGCTGTTCGGTCTCGCAGAGCGCACATACGGGTTTAACCCGTATAGAAGTGCGCCCTTAGTATCAGTTCGACAAATCTTAATTTGACTTACTTCTTCACTCTTTTTGATAAATGAAGTTCATTATCATCTACATATCCAAGTTTATTATATACAGTTTGTGCAACAAGATTTTCTTGTCCTGTTAGAAGTTCATATTTGTCAAGTGGATAATTCTTACTGCAATAAGCCTCTGCAAAAGTAATCATCTCACTCGCTAAGCCTCTTTTTCTGTATGCTGGTTTAACATACACTTCTGTAATTTCAGGCATATATTCATCATAGCAGAACGATTTTTTAAGCTGAACACAAACAAATCCAACTAACATATCATCTTCATCAGCAACGATAACAACTTCCTGTTTATTATTCATAAGGGAATTTCTAATATTGTCTATGCTTGTATCGCCCTCACCATTAAATTCGTTGTTTAAGATGTTTAATTGCTCCGCATCATTTACAGTTGCTATTCTTACCATTACAACCTCCATAAATTATTATCTATTCGACCTATTCAAGTTTATCGGTCTGTTTAATCATATACATACGGCTTCAATTTATACAAGAACAGTCCCGGCAGACATTACTGCCGGGACTGAAACTGTTTTACGAATGCTCCCGATTTAAGCGGCGTGTTTTTGTTGGAGGAGAACGCATGCGGCCCGCTAGCACTCAGACAAAGCATGGCGCCGCGGTGCGCATTCGACGCCGGCTGGGCCTGGCGCCTCGGGCGTACGTGCTGCTGTCTTGCTCGCTCGTGCTGGTCATAGCCGGTGTTTCGGCTTATGGCATGACGGTGCCGTCCATGGTACAGGCGCATGCTGAGCGCGAGCTGCATATTGGGCGCAAGGCCAAAAGCGACTTGGGAACGACAACCGGATATGCGTGGGCGAGCGTGTTCGGGCGCACCGTGTTTGGCGTCGATCCCGCGGACGAGGGCGAGCGGGCGTCCAACGAGATCACGCTGGCAAACGGCAAGACTATCGTGCTCACCAACAACAAGGTCATTACGAAGCTTTCCAACAACAGTGTGGCTTCTGTCGTCAATAAGGCCGAGCAGCAGAAGGGGCAGGACGCCCAACAGACAGGCAAGCCCGGCGGTTCGGGTTCGTCTGGCTCCAGCTCCGATTCGTCGGGCGGCGGTTCCGGTTCGGGCTCCGCCTCTGGCGGTGGATCTTCGAGTGATGGCTCGACGGACGGCGGTGCCGGCGGCGACACGGACTCGGGTGGTCTCTCGGCTGCCGAGGAGGAGAGTATTCACAGCTGGCTCGTGACCAAATTCAACATGCTCGATGGCTATGTCGCCCGCGCCAACAGCGTGGTCTCGACCTATAACGCTACGGGCGATACCGGACCGTGCGACAGCCTGGCCAGCGATATGTTTGTCATCCGTGCCGAGTTTGGCCGGCAAACGTTTTCTCCCAAGTCAAAGTGGTATCAGCAATACGCCAACCTATGGGGCTGCTACACCAATCTGTGCCAATGGGTGGGGCATTACGGCGATGACGACGTCGCGCTCAACAACTTCAATACCAAAGTGGCGGCGATCGCCCTATGACGAATAGCCTTGCTTTTGGCACATCGTGCGCGCTAAATCGCGACCCTATGGTGGGCCTGCGCCTGGCGCGCGTTGGAGGGTTTGAGCCCGCCATTGCGCTGGGCCCGGACGAGCTTCCCGCCTACCTGCGCCGTTTTACGATGCTGTTTGCCGATGACGCCACCATGCGCCGCGGCGGTATCGGCCGTGTGACGCGTGCCGTCAACGCGCAGGGCGAGGCCGTGGCACTCAAGCAGCTCATCTTGCCAACGCGCGACGAATTTGATGACGATGTCGCCCACGAGGCGCTGGTCACCAAGTTCAAGGCGGCGTTTCGCGAGGAATATGAATGCCATCGCGCCCTTTCGGGCCTTAGAGGCTTTCCCCGTCTGTATGGATGGGGCGAGGTCGACGGCGTGCCCGCGATTGTCATGGAGTGGGTCGAGGGCGAGACGCTCGCTCGCCTGCGCTCGCGCCTTGCCGTGGACGATGCCGGGCGTCTGTCGCCGCTCGTGGCGGCGCGCCTGGGTCGCGACCTGTTCGATCTGCTCTGCCGCATGAGCTTGGCAGGCGAGGGGTTCGTCCATCGCGATATCTCGCCCGCTAATATTATGGTGCGCACGGCGCGCCTGCCGCTCGACCGACAGCTTGCCGAAGGCACCTTCGACCTGTGCTTGATCGACTTTGGCTCTTCGCTGGCGCTCGAGCCCGCCTCTGCGGTGGCCGGCACCGGCGGCAAGGCGTCGTTTACCGAGCGCTATGCCACGTTGCGCCGCGCGACGGTGGCCTACGCCCCGCCCGAGATGCTCACCGACGATATCCCCGACCTGCGCATGCTTCGCATGTCGCCGGCAATCGATGTCTATGCAGCGGCGAGTACGGTCTACGAGCTCATCGCCGGTGTCGCGCCGTACGAAGTGGCGCCGGGTGCGTCGGGTACTTCGGGCTCGCGCAAAAAGACGTGCGATATCGCCAGCCCTTATCGCCTCAAGATGGATACGCTGCCCGATTATCCCGTTGGCGCCCATGCGCCCGGCTGCGACTTGACGCAACTGCTGCGACGCGAGCCCGATGTGGCACTTGCCGCGGCCGAACAGGCTCAGCAGCTGGGACTCGATCCAAATTCCGAGGATCTGCGCGATGCGCTGGCGTTTGTCGATGCCCAGTTGTTCGACGTGGTCATGGCCTGCCTGTCCTGCCATCAGGAAGATCGTCCCGAGCCGGCTGCGGTGGAGGCGGCGCTCTCGGCATTTTGCGACCACTATGCGCAAAATGTCGCCCGCTCGCTTCGCGCCGAGCCGCTCATGCCGTGCCCGATGGAGGTATCGGGGCACACAGCCCGGCGTGCGGCGATGGTTGGGGCGACGGCGGTATGCGGCGTGCTTTGGGCTGTGGTCGTGGTATCAGCTGCGCTGTTGGCGTCGGGCGCCCATGTGACACTCGTCGTAGGACCGCTTATGTGGTCCGGGAAGCTGCCGGCCATTATCGCCGCACTGGCGTTGGCACCGCCGGGCATGGTGGGCATCGCTGCCGGCGCCATGGCACACGATCGTCGCACGGGGTTCCTGCAAGGCGTACTGGCGCTTTCTGCCTGCGAGGTTCCGGTGCTGATCGCGGTTGCATGCACCGTGTTTTCCCAACGCGCCGTAGCGAGCGGCTTCGTTGCCGCCTTAATTGCAACCTATGCGCTCACGTGGTTTTTGCTGGCGATGGGGTTTGCCTTTGAGCTTCCCGTCGTGTCAGCGCGACGTGCGAAAATTTCCATGGCGACGCCGCTTGCCGGCGGAGCCGCGGCTGCTCGCGCCTTTGGCGGGCCGGCCGAAGTATCCGACACTATCTCTGCGACCAAGGAGGGCTAAGCCATGGCTTCTCAAGCTGAGCTCACCCCGTGCGGGGCAATGTTTGACATCTTTAAGCGCGCAGCGCACCTGAGCCATATCGAACTGTGCGGCCTGGTGCTCTCGAGCCGCCCGCTCGTCGACGGCCGTAGTCCGCAGAGCCGTGCTGCCGATCGCTCTTGGGTTTCGCGCTTTATCGTGCGCGCGCCGGTTGGCACGCTGCAGGAACGTTATTTTGCCGATTACGGTACCTCGGCCGCGCGCATTATGTCGCAGCTGGCCTTGCGCCGCCGCAATCCCATGGACGCCGCGGCCGTGACCAACATGGTGTGCGGCCCTGCTGGCGAGCCCATGGTGCGGGCACTCGAGGAATGCCATCAGGACACGAATCTCTATCGCAATGCGCTCGAGCGCCTGTCGCAGGCGGCTGAGCTCATGCCCGCCGAGCGCGCCGAGGCCATCCTGGTGCTGTTTGTCGCCGTGGGCTGCTCGGCAGATGTCCGCTCGTCGGTGACCTATGCCCTCGACTACGCTCATGCGACCTGTGGCGGCGCCACGTCGACGCCGCGCTCGCTGAGCACCTCGACGGTCACGGGCGAGCACGAGGCGGCGCCTGCGCACCCGTTGGGACTGCTGCGCGTGCAAAACGGCTACGTGGTGAGCGCCCCGCGCTGGATTCAGCCGAGTGAGGAGGGCGTCGAGATCGGCGCGCTGGCGACGGGGGAGGGCGATATCACCGATGTGGGCGATGACGTTTCGGCTCGCCATGCCCACGTGTGGTGCGATGACCAAAATGTCTGGTACGTCGAGGACCTGTCGTCCACCAACGGAACTGTGGTGGTAAACGGCGCGACGAACGTCTGCACCCAGGTCGAGCCCGGCCGCTCCGCTCAGCTCAACCCCGGTGACGAGCTCAGGCTCGGAGAATCCACAACCTACGCCATCCTCCTCGGCGCCCTCTGACTCATCTCCCAAATAAGTTGCGGTGAAATAGGGACTGTTTAAGGCTACGGCCGGCAAAAACAGTCCCTATTTCACCGTAGCTGCCATTTGGTCCCTCGGTGACGGAAGGATTATTTTTGCCCTTGATGGTCGCTCGGGGTAAACCTTTACCGCCCGCCTATATTTGTCGAAATTACACTTGACGGCGGGGTACAATAAACCCGCATGCGGATTTCCGTTGCGGGCGCTTCCCATCACCGGGGCGTGCCCGGGAGCATCCGGCATGCGGCCTTTGCGGCGCTCGATCATGTGCAAGACGGGTAGCTGGGCCTGTGGAGCGCGTGCAGCCTCCTCGCCTCGGCATGCCTTCTCTCCACGCCATGTATCTGCTGCTGAGTCCGCCTGTCAGATGACTGGAAGCAACAGCGAAAATCCCATCACGCCAACATCCCGGTAATCGCCGGGGCCTGTATACCTATATGAGAGGAGAGGGGTATATGGCGCGTAAGTTTAAGTCTATGGACGGCAACGAGGCGGCCGCATATGTTTCGTATGCGTACACCGAGGTAGCGGGAATTTATCCCATTACGCCGTCCAGCCCGATGGCCGACCATGTCGACCAGTGGGCGGCCCAGGGTCGCAAGAACATCTTTGGCACCCCGGTCAAGGTCGTCGAGATGGAGTCCGAGGCGGGTGCAGCCGGTACCGTTCACGGTTCGCTGGGCGCCGGTGCTCTGACCACCACCTACACGGCTTCTCAGGGCCTGCTCCTGATGATCCCGAACATGTACAAGATCGCGGGCGAGCAGCTCCCGGGCGTCTTCCACGTCTCTGCGCGTTGCGTCGCTTCCCACGCCCTGAACATCTTTGGCGATCACTCCGACGTCATGGCCTGCCGCCAGACCGGTTTCGCCATGCTCGCCGAGGGCAACGTCCAGGAGGTCATGGACCTCTCGCCGGTGGCTCACCTTGCCGCCATCGAGGGTAAGACCCCGTTCCTCAACTTCTTCGACGGCTTCCGCACCAGCCACGAGATCCAGAAGGTCGCCATGTGGGACTACAAGGATCTTGCCGAGATGTGCGACATGGACGCCGTCCAGGCTTTCCGCGACCACGCGCTCAACCCTGAGCACCCGCACACCCGCGGCAGCCATGAGAACGGCGACATCTTCTTCCAGAACCGCGAGGCCTGCAACAAGGTCTACGACGAGCTCCCTGCCGTCGTCGAGGGCTACATGAAGAAGATCAACGAGAAGCTCGGCACCGATTACGGCCTGTTCAACTACTACGGCGCTCCCGATGCCGATCGCGTCGTCGTGTGCATGGGCTCCTTCTGCGACGTGCTCGAGGAAGTCATCGACTACCTCAACGCTCACGGTGAGAAGGTCGGCCTGGTCAAGGTTCGCCTGTTCCGTCCGTTCTCCATCAAGCACTTCGTGGACGTTCTCCCCGAGACCGTCCAGAAGATCGCCGTCATGGACCGCACCAAGGAGCCGGGTTCCATCGGCGAGCCGCTCTACCAGGATGTCGTCTCCGCTCTCTACGAGGCCGGCAAGACGGGTATCAAGGTCGTCGGCGGCCGTTACGGCCTGGGCAGCAAGGACACGCCTCCCGCGTCCGCGTTTGCCGTCTTCGAGGAGCTCAAGAAGGACGAGCCCAAGCGCGAGTTCACCATCGGCATTGTCGATGACGTGACCAACCTGAGCCTGCCCGAGGCCGAGGATGCGCCCAACACCGCAGCTCCCGGCACCATCGAGTGCAAGTTCTGGGGTCTGGGTGGCGACGGTACCGTCGGCGCCAACAAGAACTCGATCAAGATCATCGGCGACCACACCGACAAGTACGTCCAGGCCTACTTCCAGTACGACTCCAAGAAGACCGGCGGCGTCACCGTCTCGCATCTGCGCTTTGGTGATTCCCCGATCCGCTCGCCGTACTACGTGACCAAGGCCGACTTTGTCGCTTGCCACAACCCCAGCTACATCGTCAAGGGCTTCAAGATGGTCCGCGACGTCAAGCCGGGCGGCACCTTCCTGGTCAACTGCCAGTGGAGCGATGAGGAGTTCGCCGAGCACATGCCCGCCGTGGCCAAGCGCTACATCGCGAACAACAACGTCAACGTCTACCTGATCGACGCTATCGACCTGGCCGCCAAGGTTGGCATGGGCAAGCGCACCAACACGGTGCTCCAGTCCGCCTTCTTCGCGCTGGCCAAGGTCCTGCCCGCCGAGGACGCCCTGCAGTACATGAAGGACGCGGCTACCAAGTCCTACATGAAGAAGGGCCAGGCCATCGTCGACGCCAACCACAAGGCCATCGATGCCGGCGCTACCGCCTTCCGTAAGTTCGAGGTTCCGGCCGACTGGGCTACCGCCGAGGACGCCGCTCCTGTCGAGCTTTCCGAGGAGACCAAGTCCGCTATCGCCCAGCAGGTCAAGAACCTGCTCGAGCCCATCGATCGCATGGATGGCGACAGCCTGCCCGTTTCTGCCTTTGTCGATTGTGCCGACGGTCAGTTTGAGCTGGGCGCCTCCGCATACGAGAAGCGCGGCGTCGCCGTGGTCGTTCCTCACTGGGACGAGACCAAGTGCATCCAGTGCAACCAGTGCGCCTATGTGTGCCCGCATGCCACCATCCGTCCGTTCGCGATGACCGAGGACGAGGCTGCCGCCGCGCCCGAGGCTACCCGTACGCTCGACGCCATGGGTCCCAAGGCCAAGGGCATGAAGTTCACCATGGCTGTGTCCCCGCTCGACTGCATGGGCTGCACCAACTGCGTCAAGGTCTGCCCCAAGGGCGCCCTCGAGATGGTTCCCGCCGAGCAGGAGATGGATCAGCAGCCCGTTTGGGACTACATGGTCAAGAACGTCTCCGAGAAGAAGGAGCTCATCGCGGCCAACGTCAAGGGCAGCCAGTTTAAGCAGCCCTACCTGGAGTTCTCCGGCTCCTGCGCCGGCTGCGCCGAGACCGCTTATGCACGTCTGGTGACCCAGGTCGCCGGCGACCGCATGTTTATCTCCAACGCCACCGGCTGCTCCTCCATTTGGGGCAACCCCGCTGCCACCGCTCCTTACTGCAAGGACAAGGACGGTCACGGCCCGGCGTGGAACAACTCCCTGTTCGAGGACAATGCTGAGCACGGTCTGGGCATGGCCATCGGTTACGAGGCCGTCCAGAATAAGCTGATCGCCGCCACCCAGGAGCTCATCGCCGCTGACGGTCCGTCCGACGAGCTCAAGGCCGCCGGTCAGGCTTGGATCGACTCCGTCAACGACGCCGAGGCCTCCAAGACTGCTGCCGCCGCCTACGTTGCCGAGCTCGAGAAGTGCGGCTGCGACGCTTCCAAGGCGATCCTCGCCGACAAGGCTTACCTCACCAAGAAGTCCTTCTGGATCTTCGGTGGCGACGGTTGGGCCTACGACATCGGCTTCGGTGGTCTGGACCACGTCCTGGCTTCTGGCCACAACGTCAACGTCTTCGTCTTCGACACCGAGGTCTACTCCAACACCGGCGGTCAGGCCTCCAAGGCTTCGAACCTGGGCCAGGTCGCCCAGTTCGCCGCTGCCGGCAAGGTGACCAAGAAGAAGTCTCTGGCCGAGATCGCTATGAGCTATGGTTACGTCTACGTGGCGCAGGTCGCCATGGGCGCTAACCCGGCTCAGACTCTTAAGGCCATTCACGAGGCCGAGGCCTATGACGGCCCGTCCCTCATCATCGGCTACAGCCCCTGCGAGATGCACTCCATCAAGAAGGGCGGCATGCAGAACTGCCAGGCCGAGATGAAGAAGGCTGTCGAGTGCGGTTACTGGAACCTCTTCCGCTTCAACCCCGAGGCTGCTGCCGGCAAGAAGTTCTCGCTCGATTCCAAGGAGCCCGCGGGCGGCTATCAGGAGTTCCTGATGAACGAGGCCCGTTACGCTTCGCTGACGCGTTCCTTCCCCGAGCGCGCCGAGGAGCTCTTCAAGGAGAACGAGCAGGCCGCTATGGACCGCTACGCTCACCTGCTGAAGCTCAAGACGGTGTACAACGAGGCCTAGGTCTCCCACCGCAGGATCTGAGGGCTAACCTTCGCGGACGTCCTCGGACATGAAAGAACCCCCGCTGCGCACTACGTGCGGCGGGGGTTCTTTCGTCCTGCGGAATGTCCGCGAAGGTTAGCCCTCAGATCCTGCTACGACTACGTCCTCGGATTGTGGGGCTGAATGAAGGACGTGGCTGAGGGGGCCTTTTGCCCCTTTCGCTGTTTCGCGGCTTTGCCGCGAAAGTCGCGCTACTTTGGGGATGGATGGAGGCGTGGCTGGATTGCAGATTCAAATGGCTAGAGAGATATGGGCGCGAACGAGAAATCGTTATTGGGGTCATCCTTTTCCATAAACTCATCAAGACAAAACGTCATGTAGATTGGAACATACAGAACCTTGCCCTCTTTGCTGAGGTTCTCGTGGCTCAGTACAACGGCCTCGGGAATTTTGTACTCGCCCACACTCATCAGACGATCGAGGGCCGCGTGCGCTCGAACCTTCTTACCCGATTTGACCTCGATTGGGACAACATGCCCGTGGGCGCCTTCGATTACAAAGTCAACTTCACCGACCTCACGCGTTTGGTAGTACCATGCATCCGCCCCGAGGGCAACAAGTTCCTGCGCGACCACGTTCTCATAGAGACCACCAAGGTTGGGAGTTTTCATATCAAGATAGACAGCGCGTGCAGTGCTGCCGGGGTATCGCGATGCGAGCATGCCTGTATCAGACTCGTATAGTTTGAAGGCTGTCGTTTTCTCCGTCCTCTTGAGAGGACTCCGTGGCTCCGTCACCCTGGCGACCATCAATCCAACACCTGCGTTAACAAGCCACAGGAAATCCTGCTCATATTTTTTAAGGCGAGCTCCCTCACCCAGAGACGAAACAACAAAGCGATGAGACTCCGCCTCAAGCTGAACGGGAATTTGCTCAAAAATCGACCGAACGTTAAACGCTCGAGTCGATGCATATTTTGAGATATCGCTTTTGTACTGATCGACCAACTGAGTTTGAAGCTCACGTGTGCTCACGAGCGAATAACCCGAATCAATATAATTCTGAACGACCTCCGGCATGCCGCCGCAAACGATATAAGCTCTATAGTTCTTGAGCATCGCCTCATGAATATAGTTTTCGACAGGATGTTTCTCGACAAGGCAGCTGCGAATGCCTGCAAGCACATTCTCGCTAACGCTGTTTGCCCAACAAAACTCTTCAAAATCCATCGGGCGCATAACAATGTGCTCTACATACCCCACCGGAAAAGAAGAGATCCCCTTAAACTCAGTCCCAAGCATAGACCCCGAGAAGACATAGCTAAAGCGCCCATCCTCGACCAACGCCTTCATGAGTGTAACGATCTGCGGATACTCCTGAATCTCATCGACAAAGACAAGCGTATCGCCCTCAACAAGCGGCGCATCCGCAAGAAGGGCTACGCGGTTGATAAAGTCAACGGAGTTCTTTGCGCCAACAAGTGCATTCCTTGCTTCGATATCGAGTAGTAAATTGACCTCAAAATACGAAGCGTAGTTGCTTTTTCCAAACGCGCGAATCGCATAGCTCTTGCCGATCTGACGCGCACCAGTAACAAGTAATGCCTTATTGGAGTTATTCTTCCAGCTCAAAAGCCTATCAGTGACCTTACGGCGTAGCATTAAACCCCCAAATGACAAAAATTGACAGATAGAATCGCCTAAAATCATACAAAAATTGGCAGATAATAACGTCGTAAATATACAAAAATTGGAAGATAGCAAAGGTCCGATAAGGTCTCAAAGCCACTGAAACAGCGCTCTACTTTGCGAAGGGGCTGGGGACGCTGTTGCGTGCGTCTCCAGCCCTCTGATTCTTACTTTGGGTCCCGTGGTGGGGCTATGTTGGTGCTACCTGGCTGTTTTTACCTTGTCTCGCCGCTCTCTGTGCGTAGGCGGTAGCCGTGGACGAGGTCGCTAATAGCCGGCCAGGGAATCTGGCGGTCGACCCAAAATTGGAGCTGGACCAGATAGCGCTCAGTGGCACGGGTGAGGGCCGCGAACTGTTCGTGAGTCTCTACCTGGGCGTAGAGGTCGCGGCTGTGGGCGAGGATTGCCGTAGTGTCATCCATTTTGCCGGTGACGTCAAAGGCGCCCGAGAACCAGTCGCACAGGCGCGCGGCGCTGTTGTTGATCGTTGCGAGGTCGGCGGTGCCGTCGTTGGCGTTTTCGTTGGCCTGGGCTCGCAGGAGGGAGAGAGCGTCGGCGGCGTTCATACAGTAGCCGACGGTGAAGTTCCAGACGGCGAATTCGCGGCCGGTGTCGAGCTTGCGGCGGCGCATGTAGTCGATGTCACGGGGTTCTTCGAGCATCATTTGGTCAGCGAGGGCCTCAAGTGCAGTGGTGTACTCGGCAAGGTCGAGTGCGAGCAGGGTGTTGATATCCATCATCTTTAGGCCTCCGTTTCGATCTCGACGATTTCGTTTTTAATGTACATGCCCTGGTTGTCCCAGACATTGCGGCAGGCGGCGGCAAAGCGCTCGCGGTCGGCTTCGCAGATGCGGGCGAACATGTTGCAGGTGCCAAAGGGCTCGCACACGTCAAAGAAGATGCAAATTGACGACCAGCCGCCATACCAGCTCACGGCGCCCGCTGGCTCGTGAAAGACGGGGTTCTCGATGTGCTCGTAATTGGCGATGGGGCCCGATACGGGATAGGTTACCTCGGCATCGCAGATCTTGGCCGAAAAGATACGTGACTCGACCGGACAGGACGATTCGAACAGCTTGCACGCCTCGGGAGCCTTGTCCCAGAGCATGTCGGCGAGAAACGTCTCGCCATTCAGCGTGATCTTGAGCATTTTTGTCATAGTAAGGACCTCCTCAATCCGTCGCTCAAGGGGTTCGCTGGCGGATAAGGAGAAGACAGCAGCGGGGTCGCCGAACCCAAACTTCACGACAGATCTCTGTCGCCCCAGCCCGCGCTGTTCTTCGCTAAAGTACCATGCCGTAATTGCGCGCGCAATATCAGTTTTTGAATTTCTGGAAGCGGCAATCGACGAGACGGCTCGCCGGCTGCCGGCCGACGCGCGGTAAAGGTGCTCGTCTATTCCCTAAGTTGGATGAAAAACGCTATGTTATTGCAGGGCTGCATACTCGTCTTATAAATGTATAGAATCTCGTATAGTGCGAGTAAGATATTGCGCTGTCTGTTTTGTGTTTAGCAAAGATATAGTTTGCATAATCTGGTCTAATCCCTGCTATATCAAAATAAAGTCGCACGTAAATAGCTTAGATATGCTTGAGCTGGGCATCTTTACGCTGAACGGGTAAAAACGACCGTTCACCGTTCAACTGTTTTCAAAATGAATAAAATGAGCGATAAAGAGAATATAAACCTTAATAAACTCGCGTATTGCACGGACGTGGGTTATTAATGGGATGTAGGCCTTTTACAGAAAGGATTCCAGCAATGTCTAAGCCTCTTGGCAAGCCCGATCGTATCGTCGTCGCCCTTGGCGGCAACGCCCTCGGCAACAACCCCGTCGAGCAGATCGAGGCCGTGAGCAACACCGCCCACGCACTCCTTGGTCTCATCGAGCAGGGTAACGAGATCATCATCACCCACGGCAACGGCCCGCAGGTCGGCATGATCCAGAATGCCTTCGCCGCCGCCCACGACGCCATCGGCACCCCCGAGATGCCGCTGCCCGAGTGCGGCGCCATGTCCCAGGGCTACATTGGTTATCACCTGCAGCAGGGCATCGGCCGCGAGATGCACAAGCGCTATAAGCGTTGGCACGCCGCCACCGTCGTCACCCAGATCGAGTGCGATCCCGACGATCCCGCGTTCAAGAACCCGACCAAGCCGATCGGCCCCTTCTACACCGAGGAGCAGGCCAAGGAGTTCATGGCCGAGGATCCCTCCAAGGTCTTCGTCGAGGATTCCGGCCGCGGCTGGCGCCGCGTCGTCGCCTCCCCCGATCCTAAGAAGATCGTCGAGGCCGACTCCATCCTCAACCTACTCGACAACGAGTTCATCGTCATCGCCTGCGGTGGCGGCGGCATTCCCGTCGTCCGCGACTACGAGAACAAGGGTTGCTACAAGGGCGTTCCCGCCGTCATCGACAAGGACCTGGGCGGCGAGCTGCTGGCCGAGGACTGCGACGCCGACGTTCTGTTCCTGCTGACCGCCGTTGAGCATGTCGCCATCAACTTTGGCAAGCCCAACCAGGAGGAGCTCGAGGACCTCACCGCCGACGAGGCCGAGCGCCTAGCCGACGAGGGCCAGTTCGGTAAGGGTTCCATGGAGCCCAAGGTCCGCGCTGCCATCAAGTTCGCCCGTTCCCGCAAGGGCCGCACCTGCATTATCGGCGCCCTGGACAAGGCCGCCGAGACCATGGCCGGCCTCTCCGGTACCCGCATCCACGAGTAGTCTCTACTCTGTTGCCTCTCTTGTGGGCGCCAGGCAAAGCGCCCACAAACTAGCCTCTCTTCATGAGCCCCGCAGTCCGCTCCGACTGCGGGGCTTTTGCTATTGAGGTGACTGTTCATGAGAAGCGCTGAAGACCGCGGAAACCCGGCACTTGGGGACGTTCCTTTTCTGCCGGCATCTTGGGACAGTCCTTTTCGGCAGCGCGAGCGGTCGTCTGCAAAGACCGTCCCCAGTGGCTAGTCATTTAATGGCTGGTCATTTAAGTCTGTCCCCAATGACTAGTATTGGCCATTTAAGTCTGTCCCCAATGACTAGTAGTAGGCCCACATGGCTTCGATTTCGTTGAGGACTTCTACGATGCCCCAACGGCGGGCGCTACGGCTGGGCGAATTGGGATCGTAGACACCGATGTGGCCGGCGTCGTCAATGCCGTAGAAGACGATGTAATGACCCACGTTGGTAAACGTGCCGGGACGCACGACGGCGATTACGGGGGCACCCGAGCGCAAGGCCTGGGCCATCGAGTCTCGGTCGTTGTAGAGCTGCGTCCCGTTAAGCCCCAGCTGCGCGGCGCCGCTCGTCATAAACGACCACTCGGTGGCACCGGTGGGGGCATAGTTGCCCGCCTCGGAAAGGGCGCACATATCGACCGGTGTCATATCGGTGCGCCCCGTTTTAAAGATGTAGATCATGGTGAGGCAGGTGGGTCCGCAGCCGTTTTGGCGGATGGTTCCACCGGCGTAGGGCAGTTCCGACCATGCGGGGTCGATCTGGTAGATATGCGGCATGGTGCCGGCACTCCACTGCGAACGTGGGGTCGAAAAAGCAAACGAGTAGCCGGGTGCGACTGGGGCTTTGAGGAGCTTTTCCTCGGCGGTGGGCTCTAGGCCGGCAGAGCCATGCGAAGCACACGACCCCAGATACACAAATGCCAGACATGCCATGATGGAGCACAGGGCAAGACAGAGACGATGAATCTGCGGATTGGCGGCCCGGCCGCGTCCCAGCGGCCGTGGCTGCTTTGCGCCGCGTCCGCCGCGGGGCTTCGAAAAGAAACGGCTGATGTGGTTGTCAGACTTTCGCCGATCGATTTTCTGCCGCCGAGGCACTTCGGCCCGGCGTTGACGGGTGCCCGAGCGTGGGCGATCCGCTTGACGCGTGCTGGTATTCTGCGGCATAGACGACAAGGGGCGATCCTGCGGACGCTGCGGCCCGTCGTTGTCAGAAACACTCCTGGATGCTGGCGTGGTACGCCCGGCAAGGCGAACGTTTCGCTGTCGTTCGCCGCCGTTGTATTCGTATGCCATTTGCACCGCCTCGTCTCATGTATAACCCGTCCATCCTACAAAAAAGACGTGCAGCAAATGAGGACATACACCAAAACCTCGGTAAGCGGCATGGACGGGAGCGAGCCTGGCGTCATAAAGCGACGCCCTCCGCGAGCGATTGAGTCGCGTCATCAAAACGGACGCCCGCACCGAGTGGCGCCCCTCGCCGTTCGTCCCAAAAACGGCGCCGCTCGTTTTGCAGTTCTGCCTTCGGTCGAGCTACGAGTGGCGTTGCTGTGCCAAGGCCGTATCTTAAAGCCATGAAATAAAAAGTGCGCGGCAAAACAGGCCGTGCAAGGGGTGACGCCAAGGGGCGTCAGAAAGGAAAGGAGGGGAACAATGGCGGACAAGAACGCAGAAGTTGCAGTCGAGGATACCGGCGGCATGAAGAAAACGCTTTCGCTCTGGAACTTCTTCACCATCGGTTTCGGTGCCATCATCGGTACCGGTTGGGTTCTGCAGGTCGGCGACTGGATGGTCGTGGGCGGCGGTCCCGTTCCCGCTATGATCGCATTCCTCTTGGGTGCAATCTTCCTCGTGCCCGTCGGAGCTGTTTTCGGTGAGCTTACGGCTGCTATCCCCATCTCGGGCGGCATCGTCGAGTATGTCGATCGTAGCTTTGGCCGTACAATGAGCTACATTACCGGTTGGCTCCTGGCCCTGGGCAACGGCATCCTGTGCCCGTGGGAGGCCATTGCCATTTCGACTCTCGTGTCCGAGATGTTCGGTAGCCTGCCCGGTCTTGAGTGGCTGCGCGCCATCAAGCTCTACACCATCCTGGGCGCCGACGTTTACCTGTTCCCGACGCTGATCGCGCTCGGCTTTGCAGTCTACGTCATCTTCCTCAATTTCCGCGGTGCCAGCTCGGCCGCCAAGCTCCAAGCCTTCCTGACCAAGGCCCTGCTCTGCGGCATGCTACTCGCCATGGGCGTCTCGCTGTTCACCGGCTCGCCGAACAACGCCATGCCTGTGTTCTCCCAGGTCGCCGGTGCTGGCGGCGGTAAGGCCGCCACCGAGGGCACCAGCCTGTTCGCCGGTATCGTGTCGGTCCTGGTTCTGACCCCATTCTTCTACGCCGGTTTCGACACCATTCCTCAGCAGGCTGAGGAAGCAGCCGAGGGCCTTAACTGGAACAAGTTCGGCAAGATCATCTCCCTGGCCCTGCTGGCCGCCGGCGGCTTCTACATGGTCTGCATTTACTCGTTCGGCACTATCCTTGACTGGCATGAGTTTGTTAAGAGCCCGGTTCCCGCGCTTGCCTGTCTTAAGGGCATCAACATGCTCCTGTACCTGGCCATGCTCGTCATCGCCACGCTTGGACCCATGGGCCCGATGAACTCCTTCTACGGCGCCACGAGCCGCATTATGCTCGCCATGGGCCGCAAGGGCCAGCTGCCCGAGAAGTTTGCCGAGGTCGATCCCAATTCCGGCGCTCCCAAGCTCGCCTGCGTCGTTCTGGCCATCATCACCGTCGTCGGTCCGTTCCTGGGCAAGAACATGCTCATCCCTCTGACCAATGTGTCGGCTCTCGCCTTCATCTTCTCTTGCGGCATGGTCGCTCTTGCCTGCCTGCGCATGCGCTTCACCGAGCCCGACCTACCTCGTCCCTACGAGGTGCCCGGCGGCAAGTTTGGCATCAGCCTCGCCATCGCTGCCTGCGCCATCATCATCGGCCTGCTCGTGATTCCGTTCTCTCCCGCCTCCCTCAACATGGTGGAGTGGAGCATCGTGATCGGCTGGTTGGCTATTGGCCTGGCTCTCATGGCTTTCACCAATTCCCGTAAAAAGTAACGCCGAGCCGGGGCGGATTGGGTGCGCGGTGCCCTCTCTCCCGCGTACCGAACCCGGCATCACTTGGGTAGCTTTGTGAGGCCTTAACCCAACACGGCCTCACCCACTATATGGATCCATAAGGAGGAACCATGTCCACTAAGTATGCAATCGTTGGCGGCAAGCTCATCGACGGTACCGGTGCCGAGCCGGTCGAGAACTCCCTCGTTCTCGTCGACGATAACGGCAAGATCGAGTACGCCGGTGTTATGCAGGACCTTCCCGAGGGCGTTGAGGTTATCGACGCCGCCGGCAAGACTGTCCTTCCCGGCCTGATCGACACCCACCTGCACTTCTCGGGCAACCTGACCGACGATGACACCGATTGGGTCATGCAGCCGCTCCTCGAGAAGCAGGCCGTCGCCGTCAAGCAGGCCTACGACTGCCTCACCCACGGCCTCACCACCGTCTGCGAGATCGGCCGCTTTGGTATCCAGATTCGCGACTGCATCGACAAGGGCGTCTTTAAGGGCCCGCGCGTTCTGGCCACCGGCCTCGGCTTCTGCCGTGTTGCCGGTCACGGTGACTCCCACCACTGCACCCAGGAGCTCAACAAGGAATCCCATCCCTGGGGCGACCAGGTCGACGGTCCTTGGGATCTGCGCAAGGCCGTCCGTCGTCGCCTGCGCGAGAACCCCGATGCCATCAAGATCTGGGCTACCGGTGGCGGCATCTGGCGCTGGGACTCCGGTCGCGACCAGCACTATTGCTCCGAGGAGATCCAGGCCGTGGTCGAAGAGGCCAAGATGGTCGGTATCCCCGTGTGGAGCCACTGCTACAACAACCACGCCGCCGCCTACGATTCCGTTCGCTTTGGCTGCGAGCAGCTGATTCACGGCTTCGATATCGATGAGCGCACCATGGACCTCATGGCCGAGCAGGGCACCTTCTTCACCCCGACGATCGCCTTCCTGCCCACCTGGTACGCCACCTATCCTCCCGTCTATGTCCCCGAGCTGCACGACAAGTACGAGGGTACCCTGGTCGAGAAGGAGCTGCAGCGCAACTATGACTGCCTGCGCGAGGCCAAGAAGCGCGGCGTCGTCATGACGATCGGCTCCGACTCCTTCTCCTTCGTCACCCCGTACGGCACCTGCTCCATCGAGGAGATGTACGAGTTCGTCGACAAGATCGGCTTCACCCCGGTCGAGACCATCACCTGCGCCACCCTCAACGGTGCCAAGATGTGCCACATCGAGGACGAGACCGGTTCCATCGAGGCCGGCAAGTGCGCCGACCTGCTGGTCGTCAACGGTGACGTCGCCGCCGACATCCACGTGCTCAACACCGACAACATGGACGTCATCATGAAGGACGGCTGGATTGTCGAGGCCGGCACCTTCGGCGAGCCAAACAAGTACAGCGCCTAAGCTACCGTTTGTCGATGGCTGGATGTAAAACACAGTTTTTGATTGCATAATGCAATGGAGAGGGTCGCTTGCGGCCCTCTTTATTGCTATCGGTACTACGGACAAGAGGGGATGACGGTGGATTTAAACAGGCTGAATCTGGGCAAGAGTTACAACTCTACCAAGGTCTTTCGTACGGCCCAGCATGTGGTTCAGGCCATCCTACTCGGTGTTGTCGTTCCGGCGCTTATCTTGCTGCTTATCTGGGATTTAACCGATAATCCCAATCCCGTTCCAGGCGTTGTCGTTATTGCCGGCCTGGTCATGCTGTGCTTCTTCTTCTCGTATGTCTTTGTGGTCCCCGATGACCTCACATCGAGCGCAACCGACCGCACGCTCGCCATCGCATCAAAAATATTTGCCTACACGTCGCGCGGCCTTACGCCCGAAGCGGCCCTGGGTGCCTCTAAAATCATCCTGTCCGAGACCATCGCTTCTGCCATCTGCTTTACTGACGGCAGGCAGGTGCTGGCAAGCTGGGGCGAGGACTCGGCAAAGTGCCCTGCCGGAACCCCGGTAGTGCTCAAGACCACGCTCAACGTGATTGAGACGGGCGAGCAGAGCGTGTTTTCGCGTGATGCCTCCAATGAGACGGGCGGCTATTTTCCCCGTCTGCGTGCCGGTATTGTCGCGCCGCTTAGCGTGCGTGGTCATTGCGTGGGCACACTCGAGCTGTATTACCCACGCCTGAGCAGCATCGATATGCGCCAGACGGCGCTTGCCTCGGGTTTCGCCGATCTCATTTCCACGCAGCTCGCCAGCTTTGAGCTCGAGCGCCAAGATGAGCTCACGGCCCGCGTTGAGCTCCGCGCTCTGCAGTCGCAGGTCGATCCGCATTTTCTATTCAATACCATTAGCACGATCGTTTCGCTCGTTCGAACCGAGCCCGACAAGGCACGATCGCTGCTGATCGACTTTTCCAACTACTATCGTCAGACGCTTTCTGACTCCGATACGCTCACCACGCTCGAGCACGAGGTGGAACAGGGCACGCGTTATATCAATCTTATGCAGGCCCGGTATGGCGACGGCCGTCTGCGCGTTTCGGTCGACATCGACTTTGAGGTGCGCGACAGCCTGGTGCCGCCGTTTATCTTGCAGCCGCTGCTCGAAAACTGTATCAAGCATGCGCAGCGCGAGACCGAGCCGCTTTCCATTCGTGTTAGGGCTTTTGAGACCGATGACGGCTTGGAGATCATCGTCGAAGATGACGGCATCGGTATGAGCGAAGAAGTCTGCGCGCATCTGTTTGAGCAGCATCGCCGAGAGGAGCCCGAAAGCATTACCGCCGACGGCTCCGTCAAGCGAGGCTGCGGCCTGGCGCTCTTCAACGTGCTTCAGCGCATCCATTTCTTTTACGGAGAAGATTCTGGCATGCGCGTGAAGTCCCAGGAGGGCGTGGGAACGCAGGTCATCGTTGAGTTGAACGGCGAGCCGCATGAGCCGGCGCCGCTAACGGTGTAGCACGCGGTTGGATTGAGAGAAAAAAAGAGGGGAAGCGCATATGTCCGAAGGCTGGAATATCTTGGTGGTTGATGACGAGCCCCCAATTAGGGCTGAGCTACGCTATCTGTTGGAAAAGGATGCGCGTGTGGGCCAGATTGCCGAGGCGGGCAATGTCACCGAAGCCGTGGAATCGATTCTGTCGAACAAGCCCGACGTGCTGTTTTTAGACATTACCATGCCCGGTCGCTCGGGAATTGAGCTTGCCGAGACGCTTCAGAACCTAAAGACACCGCCGGTCGTGGTGTTTGTGACGGCATTTGCCGAGTATGCGGCTGATGCCTATAACCTCGATGCCGTCGATTACATCGTAAAGCCGGTCGAGGATGCTCGCCTGTCAAAGGCGCTCGATAAGATCGAGACCGCCCTGGGCGCTCGCCGTGTCGTCCATGCTCCGCGCCAGCCTTTGCGCCTGACGGTGGATCGTGGGGGTAAAAAGGTGTTCATTCCCGTGGCGGATGTCTGCTACTTTGAGGCGCGCGCCGATTTTTGCAACGCCGTCTGCGCCGAGGGAACATATCTGATCAATGAGTCGATTTCATCGCTCGAGCGGCACCTGGCCTCCGAGGGCTTTATCCGTGTCCACCGCAGCTATCTGGTCAACTTGGAAGACGTGCACAATGTCGAGATCGGTTCTACGGGTCTTATGGAACTCAGGCTCGATCGCGTAACCTCGACGGTGCCCGTGTCCCGTCGTCGCGCTGCCGAGGTTAAGGCGCGCCTGGGGCTTGTGTAGACGGTCCGCATGCCATCGTTTGCCGACGCAGGTTTGGCATGGGCGCGCGGTGGGCATAATGGGTGACATCGAATGAAATCGAAAGGATCATTATGCCTGCGCTTATTACGCATCATCTGTTTGGCGAGGAAAGCATCGATCGTCTGCCGCAGGGCGTCATTACGTCCGACGAGGAACGCATTGCCTTTATCCTGGGCAACCAGGGTCCCGACCCGTTTTTCTTCCACATCCTGACGCCGCGCGTTTCCGACTGCACGCTGCTGGCGCAGGCCATGCATCGCTCGCGCATGTCGCGCCAGTTCTCGTGCCTGCGCGACGGCGTGTCCCATCTGCTCCCGCGCGATGCCAACTTGGGCCGCGCCTTTGCGCTGGGCCTGCTGTCGCACTACGTGCTCGACCGTAATGCCCACCCCTTTGTCTACGAGCAGCAGTTTGGCATTGTCGAGTCCGATCCCGAGCTGGGGCATTCGGGCAGCCAGGTCCATGCGGTGCTCGAAAGTGACCTGGACGTGTTGATGCTGCAGCTCAAGCGCGACGGGGCCACGGTCGAGGACTATCCGCCGGCGGGCGAGATCGTCACCACCGACCGCATCAATCGCGTGGCCGGCGTGCTGATGAGCTATGTTGCCGGGCGTGTGTACGGTATCGATATCCCAGCGGGGGAGTACGGTGCCGCCGTTGCCGACATGCAGCGACTTTACCGCGCGATTGAGCCGGCCGGCTCCGCAAAGACGCGCGCGATCTCGCTGGTTGAGGGCTTGGTGCACGACTACTCGCTGCTCGACGGCCTTGCCCATCGCGTGACGACGGAGCTGCCCGAGCGCACCGGCAATCTGGGCCATCTGACGTGGAAGAATCCCTTTACCGATGAGGTCTCGAACGAGAGTTTCCCCGAGGTCTTTGACCGCGCGCTGGTCGATTACGAGTGCACGGTCACCCGCTTTATCGAGACCGGCGATATGGAGGCCGTGACCGGCCATATCAACTACAGCGGTCGCGTGCTTGAAGCCGATGAGGAGTTCGACCGCGAGGAATAGGGCCCGTGCGTGCCCCCTTTGCCGAATCCTTACCGGCGGTTCTGGACAATTGGGGTACGATGAACTAGCTGCATATCGGGCGAACACGAAGGGTCCCTGTCCATGAAATACACCAAGCTCGAGCGTAACTGGGTTATGTACGATGTGGGCAATTCGGCCCTCGTGTTGCTCAACACTTCGGTGGTGCCCATCTACTTTAACGCCATCAATACCGGTGCTTCCTCGGCCGACCTGGTGGTCGCTTGGGGTAGCGCGCAGACGATTGCCTCGCTGGTCATTGCCATGCTCATGCCCATTCTGGGCGCGCTTGCCGATTACGCCGGCAACAAGATCAAGTTTTTCTTGGGCTTCTTCCTCACGGGCTTGGTGCTTTGCCTGGCGCAGGCTATCCCAATGTCCGCCATGGCATTTTTGGCCGTGTACGTGCTGTGCACCATCGGCCTTAATTCTTCTATGACGTTCTATGACGCCATGCTGCCCGACATTACCACCGACGAGCGCATGGACGCCGTGTCCAGCTCGGGCTATGCCTGGGGCTACGTCGGTTCCACCGTGCCGTTCATCATCTGCCTGGCGCTTATCATGGGTGGTCCCGCTCTTGGCGTCCCCACCATGCTGGCAACGCGTCTGTCGTTTGCCATCACTGGTGCCTGGTGGCTCATCTTTACCCTGCCGCTCATTCGCACCTATAAGCAAAAGTACGGTCGCGAGCGCGGTCCCGAGGACACCATCGGCCACATCGTGGGCGGCGTGTTCTCCGAGGTCGTACACACCATGCGCGAGATCGCCCACAACAAGACCGTGCTGGTCTACATGATTGCGTTCTTCTTCTACATCGACGGTGTGCACACGGTCATTTCCATGGCAACCAGCTACGGTTCGGCTCTGGGCATCGACTCGACCCAGCTGGTACTGGCCCTGCTCGTTACACAGTTCGTGGCCTTTCCGTCCGCCATCATCTACGGCAAGCTCGCCGGACGCGTGGGCACGCTCAACATGATCCTGGTGGCGGTCGCCGCCTACATGGGCATTGTGCTGTTCGCCGCGTTTTTCCTCAAGACCGCCTTTGAATTCTGGGTGCTTGCCATTATGGTCGGCCTGTTCCAGGGTGGCGTGCAGGCACTCAGCCGTAGCTACTTTGGCCGCATCATCCCCAAGGAAAAGTCCAACGAGTACTACGGCTTCTTTGACATCTTTGGGCGCTATGCAAGCGTTATGGGCACCTTTCTGGTGTCGGTCGTCACCTCGCTGACCGGCAACCCGTCGCTGGGCGTTCTTTCCATTGCTGTGCTGCTGGTCGTTGGCTTTATGCTGCTGGCCCGCCTGTCTCGCATGACTCGAGCGGCAGAGCATGCCGCATAGGAGCGGGCGGCTATTGTGCCTGTCTGCGGTACTCTTTTGGGGTTATCCGCAATAAACATTGCGACTTGCGAGCAATGATTTGCCCAAGTGGGTATGATGGAATCAGCTAGGTCGCGGGGCGTCGCCTGTGTTTGGCGGCGCCTCGTTTTTGTGTTGCAGGGAGGGAAGGCATGAACGCCACGGTTGTGATTCCAACATATTGGGCGGGCGATGATGCCCATGCAAACGCTCCCGGTGTCTATGACCACTCGACGAATCTCAACGCCGCCAATCCCGAGCTCGATCGCTGTCTTGCTTCGCTCGAGCAGGTACGCGATATTCCGCGAATCATCCTTTTGGTGGTCTGTCCCATCTCGGCCACGGCGGATGTGTCGAAGCGCGTACGCGAAATCGTCGACGCGCACCCTGCGCTCAAAGTTACCGTAGTCACCAATACCCAGGCATCGCGTATCGCCGACCGCGTAGCGCAGATTGCGCCCAAGGGTTCGGGGGAATGCGTGAGCCTGCGCGGCTATGGCGCCATCCGCAATATGGGACTTGCCTGTGCCGCCGTACTGGGTCACGATGCCGTCATCTTTTTGGATGACGACGAGACTGTCATCGATGCCGACTTTATGAAACGCGCGACTTACGCGTTGGGGCAGCAGACGCGTCAGGGTCTGCCAATCTTGGTTAAGAGCGGCTACTTTTACGATCGAGACGGATCGCCGCTGGCCCCCACGGACAAGGTGGGCATCTGCCACCGTTGGTGGACCAAGCGTATTGAGTTCAATCGCTGGATGAAAAAGGCGCTCTCGGGCACCCGTATTTCGCGTTCAAACTATGTGTGCGGCGGCCTTATGGCCCTCCATGCCCGCGCCTTTACCCGCGTGGCATTTGACCCGTTTATCACTCGTGGCGAGGACCTGGACTACCTCTTTAATATGCGCATGTTTGGCTACGACGTATGGTTTGATAACGAGTGGACCGTGCGCCATCTGCCGCCCGAGTCCGAGAAACGCTCGCCGCGCTTTATGCAGGACGTGTACCGTTGGTACTACGAACGTGCCAAGCTAACGTTTGCCGCGCACCAGAAAGAGCTCATTCCCGTTACAGCCGCGTCTCTCATGCCCTATCCGGGCCCGTGGATTTCGCGCGAGCTTGACGATCGCGTGCGTAAGACTGCCATGGTCCGCAGCATGTTTACCCGCGAGCACGAGGGATACCTACGCATTTGGCGCCACGGTATTGACGAGGCCAGGACCTACGCACGCCAAAACGCCGCAAGCTACCTGCGTTTCCAGAGCTTCTGGCCCAAGATTATGGATGGGCTCTGGCGTGACGCCCAGCTGACCAGCATCCTGGAGGGGACTGAATGATCGACCGCCGCGCCCAGCGCGATAGTTCAATGTCAATCTTTCGCATCATTGCCGTATCCTGCGCCATTTGTGTGCTGGTGTACTTTGTTTTTGCCCTGGCGACTGGAATCGAGCCAATCGCGACCGTGGTCGCCTGTACGCTGCTATGCATCTTCCTGTGTATCTTTATCTTTTTGACGCTCAATCCCGATTCGGTTCGCTCGCAGTACACCGAGGAGACGCTCTCGGTGGCCTCGGCCATGCTCGAGGACATTAAAGGCGGTCTGACGCAGGAGTCAGCACGTCTGGTGTGCCAGCGCATTTTGCCCGAGACACGCGCCATGACAGTTGCCGTTACCGACGAGAGCAACGTACTGGCCTGCGCGGGCGAGTTTGAGGAAAAGCTGCTGCCCAATTCTCCCATTCATACGCTCGCCACGCGCTACGTCATCGAACACGGTATCGTCCAGTCGTTCAACCGCGTGGTGGACGTGGTGGGTTCGGATGGCTCACACAACCAGGTCCCCGCTGGCATCATCGCACCCATCAAGGTGGGCGACCGCACCGTCGGCACGCTCAAGTTCTATTACAAGACCCCGCGTGCCGTCGACCGTACCCAGTATGCGCTCGCCTCGGGTTTTGCCGAAATCCTGTCCACGCAGCTCGCCATTCACGAGCTCGAGGTGCAAAAGGAGCTCACGGCCCGTGCCGAGGTGCGTGCCCTGCAGGCGCAGATTAACCCGCACTTCCTGTTCAACACGCTCAACACCATCGCATCGTTTACGCGTACCGACCCGCTGCGCGCCCGCGAGCTGCTGCGCGAGTTCTCCTCGTTCTATCGCGCAACGCTCGACAATTCGGGTTCGCTCATTCCCGTGTCGCGCGAGGTCGCACAGACCAAGCGCTACCTGACGTTTGAGAAGGCGCGCTTTGGCGAGGATCGCGTGCTGGCGACCTTTGACGTGTCCGAGGACGTCGAGGACACGCTGGTTCCGGCATTTGTGATCCAACCGATTGTCGAGAACGCCGTGCGTCACGGCATGGGTGATGCCAGTGCGCTGAAGATTGACGTGACGGTGCGCAGGGATGGTGACGATGCGATTTTGATTTCGGTGGCCGATGACGGTGTGGGCATGGACGAGGGCATCGCTGCCAGACTGTTTGACGAGCGCTCTGCCCGCCCCGACGCCAGCTCCCCGCAGGGTGGCGGCGCCGGCGTTGCCATGCACAATATTTCGGAGCGCATTCATCGCTTTTATGGGCCGCACTCCTATACGCGCGTCGAATCGGCGCCGGGTAAGGGCGCTAAAGTGCTCCTACATCTCGATTTGTCGGAGAGCATCTTCGACATTCAAGAGTAGAATAATTGGTCACGGGCTTAACGCCGGTTGGCGTATGCCCGACGTAGTTAGTTGACGAAAGGTTTTATCCCCATGCTGCGTGCGATGATTGTGGATGATGAGGCCCCGGCCCGTTCGGAACTTCGCTTCTTGCTCGAGCAGACGGGCAAGATCGGCACGATCACAGAAGCGTCGAGCGTTCGCTCCGCCATCGAGATGCTTATGGAGAGTCGCGTTGATGTCGTGTTCCTCGATATTTCGATGCCTGGCGCTTCGGGTCTGCAACTTGCCGAGGCGCTGCATAAGCTTAAGAATCCGCCGGCGATCGTGTTTGTGACCGCGTACAGCGATCATGCGGTTGAGGCGTTTGATGTGGATGCCGTCGACTATCTGATGAAGCCGGTAGAGGAAGCCCGCCTGGATCGTGCAATCGAGAAGGTCATGCAGCGCACGAAGCCCGTTGCGGACAGCAAGGTGACCATCGAGCGCATCCCGGTGGAGAAGGGCGGCCGCAAGGTGCTCATCCCCGTGGACGACATTCGCTTCATTATGGCCAAGGACGATTACTCCTGTATCTATACCGTCGACGACCGTTTTTTGTCGACGACCTCGCTGGCACAGTTCGAGGCCAAGCTCTGTGATTTTGGCTTTTTCCGCGTTCACCGCCGCTATATCGTTAACCTGGCGTGTGTTACCGACGTCGAGACGGTTCCCTCGGGCGCTATCCAGCTGGGCATTACGGGCGTCGACGAACGCGTACCGGTTTCGCGCCGTCGCGTCGTACCGCTCAAGAAGGCCCTGAGCCTCTAGCACACCGGCCCCGCAGCCCTGTAGACCAAAATCGTCTGCGGAGCCGCGGGGCTTTTTGTATGAATGCACCAAATCGTTTTGCGGAAGGGATCCCATGAACAGTGCAAGCGCCAAGCGTATCGACATCATCTCGGACACCCACGGTTATCTGTCGCCCGCGCTTTTAGATGAGTTGAGCGGCGCGGACCTGATTATCCATGCCGGCGATCTTACGTCGGAGATGGACTACGAACATCTGCGAACCATTGCCCCCGTGCGAGCGGTTCTGGGCAATAACGACTACTACCGTGATTACGGGCCCGACGTGGATCGATTGGCCCTCTTCACCTACGAAGGACTCAAATTCGCCGTAGCCCACTACCGCGAGGACCTCCCGGTGGGATCCGTAGACGTAGCCATTAACGGCCACACCCATGTAACCAAAGAAACTCAAGTAGGCCGCTGCTTGGTCCTCAACCCCGGCAGTGCTAGCTACCCCAGAGGCACCCGAGGCCCCACCATGGCCAGAATGCTCGTCAAGGACGGCAAGGTCTTAAGCGTCAAGTTTATTGACTTAGATTAACCGCAACAAAAACGGGGGATGCACAATGCATCCCCCGTTTCCATTTGAGCCAAAGGCCGAGCTTCAACAAGAACAATCAGACCAACCCCGCCGAGGAGCACGCGGGCTAGCCGCGCAGCGGCGCACGCCCGCAAAACTGGTTGAACATAGTGACGGCAGGGAGGGTCTCCGGGGCCGGCTGGCGCGGGTTAAGTTTGTCGCGAGTTCCGCACGCAAAGGAAAGCACTTAA
>UMFM01006900.1_pt1 | contig 29524 bp, 25 predicted proteins | sample 1965011 | NCBI WGS metagenome assembly UMFM01 (sample SAMEA4836046, study PRJEB28245) | human gut metagenome | biome: gut microbiome; material: fecal sample | place: Denmark | collected 2008 | reverse complement strand
CCGTTCGCGCGGATCCTGCACGGCCAACCCCGAAACCACCACCAATGCTTCCTTAAGCGCTCCGCGGCGTGAGGCTTCGAGCAACATACGGGAAAGCTTCGGGTCAACAGGCAGGCGCGAGAGCATGCGACCGACGTCAGTAAGTTCTCCGTTTTTCTCCAACGCATGAAGTTCCGACAGAATGGCATAACCGTCGGCAATAGCTTTGGGCGGAGGCGGCTGCACGAAATCGAAATCACGTACATCGCCCAACTTCAAAGCCTTCATGCGCAAAATAACGGCTGCCAGATTTGAACGCACGATTTCCGGATCGGTGTAGTCCGGGCGTCTGGCCCAATCGTTTTCGTCGTAGAGACGAATGCAGATGCCATCGGCCACGCGTCCGCAACGACCGGCACGCTGATTGGCCGAAGCCTTGCTCACAGGTTCAACCAGAAGCTGCTCGACCTTGTTGCGATAGCTGTAGCGCTTGATGCGCGCAAGCCCCGTGTCAACCACATACCGAATGCCGGGAACCGTAATAGACGTTTCGGCCACGTTGGTAGCCAACACAATGCGCCGGAGGCCGCCGCTTTTGAACACTCGTTCTTGCTCCTGCGCCGAAAGGCGAGCATACAGCGGGAGAATTTCCACCAGTCCGGGACGATTACGGGCACGAAGCACTTCGGCGGCTTCACGGATTTCGCGCTCTCCGGGCAGAAACACCAAAATGTCGCCGCGCCCGGCGATCTGCAGTTCGTCGCAAGCATCAGCCACAGCATCCATCAGCGTCTTGTCGTCTGTCTCATCGGTATCGTCCACCGGACGCCAGCGAATCTGTACGGGGTATGTTCGTCCCGAAATCGTGAATACCGGTGCGGGCTTGCCATTGATTTCAAAGTGCTTGGCAAATCGCTCCGCATCAATCGTCGCCGATGTGATGATGACTTTGAGGTCTTTGCGCTTGGCAAGTACCCGCTTGAGGTAGCCCAGAAGAAAATCAATGTTGATGGATCGCTCGTGCGCTTCGTCAATGATGATCGTGTCGTAGCGCTTCAACAGGGGATCGGTCTGCGTTTCGGCCAGCAAAATGCCGTCGGTCATCAATTTGATGGCCGCTCCCGGCATCGTCTTGTCGGTAAAGCGAACCTTATAGCCCACGATTTCACCGACTTCGCTTTCAAGTTCCGCCGCGATACGTTTGGCAATGGAACTTGCAGCAATGCGACGCGGCTGTGTGTGTCCGATCAAGCCTTTGGTCCCGCGTCCGGCCAAAAGACAGATTTTGGGCAACTGAGTTGTCTTACCCGAACCGGTCTCGCCGCAAACAACGATGACCGGATTTTCCTGAATGGCTTTAACCAGCTCTTCTCCGTGCTCGCTCACAGGCAGGCCGGGAGCAAGCGTCACAGGTTTCGTAATCGGATTAGGCGGCACAAAAGGTGAACGACGCGTTTGGGCAACGGGCATCAACTCGCGACGAGAGGATTCGTTCGCAGAATCCGGCTGCACCGTTTTGAGTACGCGCCGCTCCGCTTTCATCCGCGTCGGCTGTGTTTTAGATTGATCCTTAACCTGCTGCGCTTTGCTGATCGCCCGTTTCGATTCATGTTTGCGCTCGATCAATTGTTTTTCCGGCATCTTCACAGCCTGCGGCTCACGATGCACGGCACGTGTGCGCGGCGCCGACTTGATTTCCGGCTTGGCAGTTGGCTTCTCGGACTCGGGGGCTTTGCGGTTCTGCTGACGCGTACTTTCCTCAAAAGCCTTCTTTACAGATGCGTCCGCGTAACGCAGGGCTGCAGCCGAAGGCTTTTTGCTGCCCGAAGAAGTGGGCACCCAAGCCTTGGTCTGAATCTGTCCTTTTTCAACAAGGCTTTTGAGTGCACCGAATGGATTGTCGTTTTGACTCATGTAATCTGATTTTGACTGACCGCTTGAGGTCTTGTTTTTGCAGTTGTTTTGGTGTGCAGGCGAAGTCTACCGAAACGCCGATTCGCCTTGCACTGAATGATCCATCGGACAGGTGTTTTCCTGCCTGGTATTTTGAATTTAGCCTCTCCCTCTTCCGAGCGATTCAAAATGCTTTCAAATAGCGATTTTCCTGTTCAAAACCAGCCTATAATCACAATTAATTCTCATTTTTCGCAATTTTTTTGCGAAAATCTGGAGATAAGCCATGCTTTTACGCTTCTCTGTACAAAATTATCTGAGTTTCAAAGACGTACAAACGCTGGATTTGGTCGCCAACGTGCGACATAAAGAGTGTCTTGGCATGAACGCCTTTTCGACCCAGAACCCGCTTTGTCCTGAAGTCCTCAAAACAGCTGCAATCTTGGGAGCGAACGCCTCCGGCAAATCAAACCTTCTAAAAGCGTTGCAGGTCTTACGTGCATTGGTTATTCGCAAGGAAATTGTCGGACCCAACCCCGTCGCTCTCGTCAAGCCCTTCCGTTTTGTGTCTGGAAAAAACAGCGAACCCGTTTGTTTCAGTGTTGAATTGCTCTTGGAAGGAGTACCGTACGAATACTCCCTTGCATTCAGCAACGGTGTCGTTGTCTGGGAAACTCTCCGTGTTCACGGCGGCGAAGGCAAACGTTGGCGTACCGTTTTTTCGCGCACGCTCGACCCGGATAAAGCAATTCCAACCTACTCGTACCGCTATGGCAGCGGTTTTGGTGCCGGAAAAAAAACGATTGAATTACGCACGAGTCCGGATGCAACCTTTCTTGGAACAGCCGTCTTGTTTGACATTCAAGCTGTGACTCCGGTCTACCAGTGGTTTAAAAATCAACTCGTTGTAATCAACGAACAGGCTTCGCTCAATGAACTATTCACAATTGAACGAATCGCCAATGATCAATCGTTTAAAGCGTCTGTTGCACATCTTATGAAAGCAGCTGACCTTGGCATTTCCGACATCCGGGTTGAGAAGCGCAAAGTGCCAGCTATGTCAGTGGCCGTCAATCCACTGAAAGGAGAAGCGCAAGTCAAAAATGAAGATCGAGAAGTCATATCCGTCGCGCTAAGTCATGAAGTGGACGGACAAAGCTGGACACTCCCGTTTGAGGAGGAGTCATTGGGGACGAGAAGGTTTTTACATCTTGCAGGTCCTTTAATCGATCTTCAAGACAAAGAAATTACCCTGTGCTTCGATGAGCTGGAAGCCAGTTTGCATCCGCTACTGCTAGAAGCCATTCTCGAGTTATTTCAAAAGGAGAGCACAAATAAGGCAGGGGCGCAGCTAATTTTCACGACTCACTGCGATTCTTTGCTTGACAACGACACCGTCAATCCCAACACAACGTTGTTGCGTCGAGACCAAATTTGGTTTGTTGACAAAAACCAAAAACTCGAAAGCAGTTTGTATTGTTTGGATGAATTTGAGGTGAGAAAATCTGAGTCCATTCGACGGGGCTACCGTATAGGGCGTTACAAAGCCATTCCCTTGCTTATAGACCTCGGAGAATAAGATGACCAAAGCGATTCCTCGACTTCAGCCTCGCAAGAAACGCCAAAATCTCTCCGGCAATGCAACACTTGTCATCGTTGAAGGACAGACCGAGGAAAAATATTTCTCAGATCTCTCCAACTACCACAGAAACCTCAGTACATTCGTTCTTCGAGGACAAGGAACCGATCCTGTTTCGCTTGTAGAGTATGCTGCAAAGCTATACAACACCGGTCGCCAAGGAAACAGTCGACAACAACGTGCGAGTGCAAAATGTTTTCCTGCAAAACTTTTCGACAAGATCTTCATCGTTTTCGACGAAGATGAAAAACCCGAACAACGGAAGAAAGCTCTAGATGCTATCAAGTCATTCAACAAACGAAACAAAAGTGTGAAAATGACCGCCTGTGACTCAAGACCCAATTTTGAGTTATGGCTCCTTCTGCACCACGAACCCCTTCAACCAAGACCGTACGGGATCGCCGACATTCAGAAGAAGCTGTGCAAACACATGCAAAACTATTCCAAAGCCATGGATGGCCTTTTTGCCGTCTTTCATGGAAAAACAGAAACAGCTATCAAAAACTCTGAATCTCTTCGAAACAACAAGGATCGAGATGAAGGGGACTGTTTCACAAACGTTGATGTTCTGGTGAAGTATTGCCAACAAAACTAATCCTTCAGACCTCAAACGGTGGGTAGCCGTCATGTCCGAAAAATACGAAACGATAGTCCCAAGCGAACCGGATGCCGGAGAGCGGCTGCAATGGGTTTCCTGGCTGCGAAGTGCAGCTCCTTATGTCCATCTGCATCACGGACGAACTTTTGTCATCAGTTTTGCCGGGGAAGTCGTTGCCGACCGGACGCTCCTCAATCATCTCGTGATGGACGTGAGTCTCATCGCCAGCATGGGCATGCGCGTTGTGCTTGTCCATGGCTCCCGCCCGCAGATTGAAGAGCTCATGGGGCTTCGCAAACTCGAAGGCCAGTTTTACAAGGGTGTGCGCATCACCGGTCCTCAGGAACTTGAGTGTGTCAAGGAAGCGTGCGGCGAAACGCGCTTTGATATTGAAGCTGCCTTCTCTCAAGGTCTTCCCAACACTCCGATGCAGCACTCGCGCATCAAGGTGGTTTCGGGAAACTTCGTCACGGCTCGCCCCATGGGCATCATTGACGGCGTGGATTATCTGCATACCGGCGTTGTCCGAAAAGTGGATGCCGAAAGCATTCAGGATCTGTTATCGCGTGGAAATATCGTTCTTGTGAGTCCGACGGGTTTTTCGCCCACAGGGGAAGCCTTCAATCTCACCACGGAAGACGTTGCTACGGCGATTGCCGTTGCAATACACGCCGACAAACTCATTTTGTCGGTCGGTGTCGACGGTGTGCGCGTTCGAGGTGAAAAACAACAGGACCTCACGGCCCAACAAGCGCAGGCCCTGATTCAAAGCAAACAGGTCGACGACGAAGACGTCTACAACCTCGGTTATGCTCTACGCGCCATCAAGGGCGGCGTTGACCGCGTTCACATCGTGCCTTACGCCATGGACGGCGGCATTCTCACGGAACTCTTCACTCATGACGGCGTCGGCACCATGATTTCCACGGAAAACATGGAGTCGCTTCGCGAGGCCACAATTGACGACGTGGCAGCCATTGTCAAACTGCTCGAGCCGTTTGAAGCCGAAGGTATTTTGGTGAAGCGCCCGCGCGAAAAAATCGAACGCGAAATCAGTCACTTCACCGTTCTCGAACACGACGGCATCATCTACGGTTCCGCCGCACTGTATCCTTACCCCGAAGCCGAAATCGGGGAGATGGCAGCCGTGGCCGTTCATCCGGACTATCAAGGGGCAGGAGACGGCGATCGGCTACTGCGCCGCATCGAACAACGCGCCCGAGAAGCCGGCCTCAAGCGCATTTTCGTACTCACCACGCGAACGGCGCATTGGTTTATCAAACGAGGCTTTGAAGAGGCCGCCGTCGAAAATCTTCCGATTGAAAAGCAGCGGATGTATAACTGGCATCGCCGCTCTAAGATTTTTATAAAAACGCTTTAACATAGAAGGAGTAAACGACTATGGCACGTACCGTGCATTGCGCAAAACTCAAAAAGGACCTCCCCGGCCTTGCCTATCCTCCCGTTCCGGGCGAACTCGGTAAGCGCATCTGGGCGAACATCAGCAAGGAAGCGTGGGAAGAATGGGTAAAGCTTCAGACAATGATGATCAATGAATACGGTTTGAACTGCGCCGATCCCAATGTAAGAAAGCACCTGATGAGTCAGTGCGAAAACTATCTCTTCGGTGACGGTGTGGATCCAATTCCCAACCACGTCCCGGTGGAATGAGCAAGACTCCGGCAAAAAGAGCGCCCACCTTCACGGCAGCGCTCTTTTTTTGTTCCGATTGGGTCGTTGCGCTTAGCGCGCCTTTTCGATCGTCTTGACGCCTTCGGAGGTACCAAGCAACAAGACATCTGCGCCGCGCGCGGCAAAAAGCCCCACGGTCACGACACCGGGCAAAGCGTTGATGGTTTGTTCCATCGCCTTGGGATCATCAATCATGAAATCGCAGCAGTCGAGAATACGGCAACCGTTATCGGTCGTAAAGTCACGTTCCACCGGATTGGCTCCGAGCTTACGAAGCGAACGCGCAACACTTGAGACCGCCATCGGAATCACTTCCACGGGCAACGGGAACTTACCGAGCGTCTTTACAAGTTTGGATTCGTCGGCAATGCAGACAAAAGTTTTCGCGACGGAAGCCACGATCTTTTCACGCGTGAGCGCTCCGCCGCCGCCCTTGATCATTTCAAAGGCAGAGTTGATTTCGTCGGCACCGTCCACATAAACACCGATTTCTTCCACTTCCGAGAGGTCAATGACCTTGAAGCCCAATTCAATGAGTTTCTTGGTAGAGCGCTCGGAGCTCGAAACGCAGGCGCTCGGACGAATGTCGCTTTGCGCAAGCGCATCAATGAAACAGTCGACCGTCGAGCCGGTGCCAACGCCGAGCACATCGCCGTCTTTGACATAGTTGAGAGCCGCCTTGCCGACGAGTCGCTTGAGTTCGTTCTGGTCCATTTGAAATTCTCTCTAAGTGCTGAGTTTGGATGCCGCAATTTTACCGACATCGCGCTCCGCTCTTTTACAATAAACGTTTGCGGCTGTCGAAAGCTCGCGACACGCCTTTTTCAGCTGACCGCATCTCTTCGTCCATGCTCAAGACCAGCAAAATCAAAGTCGACGACAAACTGCTCGAACTCATCAGCGCCGACAGCTTGCGCGTCAATCGCTTCGGCCTGTATGTGACGGTCGCGGCCATCGTTTTCATTTTGATTTTGTGTACAACGAGTCTCTGGTTCATCGACGACGAAAGCCGAAAACTCGAAGTGTCCGCTCAAACCGCCCTCAACCAGTCGATTGCCCGGCAGTTTGAAGAGCGTTCGCTTGCCCTTGCACACAGTTTGGACGCCCCGGCCCATCGGTTTTATCAGACGGAAGATTGCGAAGCCTTTTCCGTTGTTTTTGCACTTCACCCGGCTTTGCGGGAAGTGATTCTCGCGCAGCCCGACGGTTCCGTACGGGCCGCTTGCAGAGGTCATCTTTATTCGGAAATGACCCCGCGTGCAGTAGGTACCAGCATTGCCGATCAGCACGCCACGCAGGATGCCGTCGCATTTTCGATCATGAGCGAGCATCCGGTGTTCTCCGAACCCTATATTCGACAGCACCGCATGACGGCCTACGCCGACCTGGTGATTCCGATTTCTACCGGTGAAAGTGTCATTGCTTCGCTGTCGCTAACGCGTCTGCTACGGGATCTTGCCGGCGAATCCAATTTGCAAGCAGGATATCGACTCGATATTCTCGTCGACGGTAAAAGTTTCCCGCCAAGCCTCTACGCGCCGATTCCCGAAGGCAGCGTCTCGGTTGAAACGCAGCTCTCTCCTCTGCCCTACAACATCTCTTTTGTCACCACCAATACGACACCCAAGACCTTTCTGGTGGATTCGACGCCCGCTAAAACAATCATCGTTCTCGCGCTCGGTCTCTTATTCACACTCACGCTCCTGCTGCGCTACCAGCTTCGACAAATCCGCTCGGAAACGGAATTGCGCGCCCGCGTAGCCATTCAAAAAACATTTAACGACTCGATTACGGACGGCTTGCTTGTGGTCGGACTGACCTCACGCGTGCTCTTTTCCAACACGGCCTTTGACAAACTTTTTGGCTACAAAGAAGAAAGCCCGGTGGGACTATCGGTGCGCGAAGCCATCGGCGTATCAGTGGGCGACTCCGATCCTCAGCGCTTTCATGAAGGCAAAGTTGTTGAATTGGAATACAGGGCGCGCCGCCGGGACGGTTCCGAATTTGACTGCCATGTCTCCGTGATACCCCTGAAACCCATCGAAGGTCGCAAAAAATCCACCGGTTGGCTTGTGGCATTGCGCGATGTGACCGAACAGCGCCGTGCGCGTTTGGCACTTGCCACCGAACACGAACGCACCGTACTGATGATCGAATCCATGAACGCGGCTGTGAGCGTCGTTCATCTGGAAGAAAACAACAACGAGCTTCTTTACGCCAATGCCCTCTATTGCAAGTATTGGGGTCAAAGCGTCGAAGGACACATCCGCATCCGTGATCTCTTCAACCAGGCTTCCGCCGTCGGCCATACCGCTGAGATTCACGACAAGAAAAACGGTCGTTGGCTGTTGGTGACACGCAGCGTGCTGCCCTGGCCGGGCAAAGGCGCTTCGGAAATGCTCGCCGTCACGGATATCACCGACCGTAAGGAAGTTGAGAATTTGATGCAGGTGCAAGCCAAAGCCGCCGAGAGCGCCTCGCACCTCATCACCATGGGTGAAATGGCGAGTTCTCTGGCGCACGAACTCAATCAGCCGCTGGCTGCGGTGCAAAACTATGCCTCGGCCACACTCACGATGATGCAGAAGGGACGCACGAGCGAAGACCGCGTCGCCGAAGCACTAACCAAAATCATCAATCAAACGCAGCGCGCCGCTTACATCATCCGCCGCATCCGCGGCTTTGCCAAGGCTAAAGGAGGTGAAGCCAACATTGCTTCCGTCACCGTTGACAAAATCGTTGCGGCCACCATGGAACTCGCCTTGATCCAGGCCAAACGCTTCGGCATGAAGATCAAGGTCTCGATTCTGTGCCCCGGACACGAACTCGTGTGTGACGCCGTGATGATCGAGCAGGTCCTGCTGAACCTCCTTAAAAACGCCATGGAAGCCAGTCAGGAAACGGATTCCGAAACAGTGGAATTCAACGTGAACGCCAACGAGACGCAAACGATCTTTGAAGTTGCCGATCACGGCTGCGGCATGCCGGTCGAACCTGACAAGGTCTTTACTCCATTCTTCACAACCAAAGTCACGGGAATGGGCATCGGACTGAATATCTGCCGCTCTGTCGTTGAAAGTCATCGCGGGCGGATTGTCATCTCCGAAAACACAGGCGGCGGTACAATCATTAGGGTGCTTTTGCCGAATTCTACATTTGCCTCCACTGAAACTTCGGGAAAGGCAGGTGAAAATTCAGGCGCCGCAGCCGATTCCAATTCGCTATAGTTTTTGACTGCGGAGATTTCCGCGATCCTTCTGACCTCAGAAACAGAAAGCTAAGAACAATATGGTCTACTCTCCCTATCAATCCGATGCCGTCAAAACCCTGGGAACCGTTTACGTCGTCGATGACGACGAGGCGGTACGGGACTCCATCCGTTGGTTACTGGAAGCAAGCGACTATCGCGTTGAGCTTTACGACAGCGGCGAGAGCTTCATCGCCAAATATGATCCGCGTGAAATCGCCGTGCTGTTGCTTGATGTACGCATGAGCGGCATGAGCGGCCTGGAAGTGCAGGAACATTTGCTGGCACGCAGAGCCGACATTCCGATCATTTTCATCACGGGTCACGGCGATGTTCCGATGGCCGTCAATGCGCTCAAAAAAGGTGCCGTGGACTTCATCGAGAAGCCCTTTGACCCGGCCGCCTTAAAGCAGCTCGTCGAACGCATGCTCAAGGAAGCGCACGATCGTCGTCGCGCCACCGAGCAGAAAAACCTCAACACGGCTTTACTGCGCAAGCTCACCACCCGCGAACAGCAGGTGCTCGAGCGCATCACAGCCGGTCGACTCAACAAACAGATTGCCGACGACCTCGGCATCTCGATCAAGACCGTGGAAGCTCACCGCGCTTCGATCATGGACAAGACCAATTCCGGTACCGTGGCCGATCTGATGCGCGTGGTGCTCGGTGCTCAGACGGAAACCAAGCAGGACTACTGATTGATTCAATCTCTCCAAACGCTCGGCACCAATCCAAAAACAAACGGCACAGCAGCTTCGAACTGTTGTGCCGTTGCGTTTTCACGAACCTTGGCGTTTAGAACGAAAATTCTGTCGTTCCCGTGCCTCCTACACTACCTGACATGCCTGCGTCAGCAGGTGCCGTTTCCTGCGATGAAGAGCCCGACTGTTGAGATGGAGCGACCGGTGTCTGACGCATCATTTCTGCGCCTTGCGCTTGTCCGGCCGTATAGCTTGTCGTCGAAGACTGTTGCTGCTGCACTGCCTGATCCATAGCGCTCTTGCGACCCTGCGATTGTTGATTGACGGCCTGCATCTCAATCTCGGCCCGATAATTGCTCTTTTCCATTTCGGTCGCTGTTTTGACATTATCCAGCGAGTAGCTATAGACCGAAACAAAAATCTTCTGCCCGGTCAAGGGATGCGTCACAACACGACCAAACCGACGAGTGGCTCCCTGAATTTGGAAATTCTTCAAAGATTCCGAAAGATCTTCGGCAAAACTGTGGATGTCGTCCGTTCTGTCATCGTTCATGGATTGAACTTTCTGATCAGCCTGGCTTTTTGCGACAACATGGCTTTTAAGAGCCAGACCGATTTGAGCCAGAGCATTGGATCGACTCATGCCTTCTGCAGTTCTGCGAGCAGCGCTGGACTGGCCCGTCAAAGGCCAAGCTGAGATGCCCAACACATGCAATCTGCCGTTCTTATCCGGAAAGAGACGATTACCGACAGCGGATGACCAGTCTGTCTGCCGTATAAAATCTTGAATGCTCATGGTGCCGCCTCGCACCGGCTGTACAGGTTGCTGAGCGAAAACTGCCGTCATATAGCGTTCCTGCTTTGGACTCCATTGCACGACCACCGACATCTGGTACTGTCCGTCCACAATGCTTTCAGCCTGGTACACAACGGCGCTACCCACAAGCGGCATCGAAGCGAACGTGGCAACCTTAGATGTGTTTTCCTGAGAAAGACTTGTCTTGGCCTGTTCAATTTGCTGCTTGATGCTGTCAATTTGTCCTTGCAGGGAAAGCATCTTTTGCTTGGCGTCTTCAAGACGCTTCGCCTGCTTGGCTTGTAGTCCCTGCACATCAATATTGGCTCCCATCTTGTTGAGAATACCGGCGACTCCATCGCGGAAAAATTCCCCGATATCCACACCTCCCCAAGAATCAGCTTTTACTTGATCCACCTCTCGAAGGGCATCTTGATACTGGGCTTTGGCTTTTTCCAGTTCCGTTTGCAGAGCCTTCACCTCTTTGTCGAGTTTTGTTTCGAGCCCGGTATCCGGCAGCGTCACGCGGTTATCCACACTTAAATCGGTGCGAACAAAACGAATGATCTCGGCGCGGGCATTGAGCACCGCTTCCATATACTTGCTCTCACGCAAACGCATCATTTTGGCCGGATCGTTTTCTGCCTTTACGACAGCCGTTGAAATAGCCATGTAACGCTGTCGATCTTCGTTCCAACCTTGGCCTCCGTGTTTCTCCAGCCAGTCGTTAGCCATATCTTCAGCGGTAACCGTCTGGGAATTCTGTACAGCTTGCTGTTCCAAATTGATGGCACTGTCCTGAACATGCGCCGACTCGGCACGGATGGTTACCTGAGCCGACGGTTGGCTCGCAGGGAAATCCGCTGCAACGGCACCCAAAGCAAACACTTGCAGTAAAGCCATTGTCAACAATGTTTTTTTCATCGATCTCTCCTCAATGGTCGTGATTTCTTAGGTATTGCAAAAAGTGAGCACCTGCTTCGTTGTTTTGATCTTCAAGAAGTCGTTTCAGGCTTTCGGCACGGTTGTCATGAGCCAGCAAATACCAAACGCGAGCAGCGATCAAAGCTTTTTGGGGTTGTCCCTCGGCTCGATAAGCCGCCTCAAGGTATTCCCATACTTGAGCGTTGGCCGCCGACGTTTCCACTGCTGATTCCAAAAGGTACGTCACCAAAGCCAGATCACTTCCCGATGCAAATCGCTTCAAAACCTCCGGCATGACCGCCGGGGTCTCTTTTCCTATGTTCTTTTCAAACCGTACAAACCCTTGTGCATTCATCACGGCACGCAAAACCGGCCAAGCAATGTTTTCTGTATGCGTCTGACTCGCGGGCAAATCGGACTGTTTCTGAACGCGGAGACAAACCTGATCAAGACCGCCGCTCGAAGTGATCTCCTTATCGATCACGACTGCATCCTTGCCCTCTCCCCGCAGGATGCGATTGAGTTTTTCGACCTCGCCGAGCTGTACTTTTTCAAAGAAGCCTTTAACTTCCTGAGGGTGACCTGAGATAGCCCTCCTTTGACGGCTCAAAAGATTGTCGATGTTGAGCTTTCGGACTTCCTGTTCGAAATCGGCCGTTCGCATTCCCAACACAAACAAACTTTCAGCGCGGGATGCATAAATTTGTTTCGTTTTCAGGCGCAGTGTCCCCGACACAGTCCGCAACACCGCCTCGTCCAGACTCGACAGTTTTCTCGTGCCGGCAGCTCTTCTGACGGCTTCTTGGAAAAGAATCTTCCCTGCGTCCAATGAGGCGAGCTGCCGGTAACGAATATCTCCGAGATGACGAGCACTGATCGTCGAAACGACGAACGTATACTCTCCTCGGTCAAACACACCGCTTTGTCGAACACTCTGCGCTTTCCAGACTTTGCTCATCTCACTGGCCTGAGCAAATTCCGGAGACATACTCTGTCCCCAAGCCTGTCCTTGACTCAAATACGCCGCTGCAATTGCGGCAACAAACACTGCCCTACGCATGGTTACCATTCGTCGTCAAGATCGGGCTTTTTGGGAGCGGCGGATTTTTTGGTGGCCGCGGTGGCAAGCGACTTCGAAATGGGTCTCAAAATATCCCCGTTCCGAGCCTCGGCATTGCCGCCATTGACAAAGCGGGCGATCGAAAATTTGGGCTTGACGTCTACGACCCGAACCTTGCCGAGAAACTTCTCCTTGCGACCGAGAGACTCTTTCGTATAGGGGTCATAAATCACTTCGCCCGTCCGATAGAGATTGAAATACTCTCCAACGCGAACATCATTGCCTCCGTAATTGAAAATGATGTCCTGACCGTCATAATTCAAAACCAACGGAGGGAAAATGGCCTGAGCAGCTTCTGCTGCCACTTTGGTTGCAGCTGCGCGAATCAGTTCGTCACTGATCTGACGACAGTCTTTGCCCACCAGGTTATTGCCGAGATTGATCGTGACACTTGAGGAGTATTGAATCTGACGCGTAGCAAACAGCATTACGTTAAAAACGACATCTGCGTGGGCAGCACGCGTCTTAAGTACCTTGCCGTTGATCGCTGATTTGCGACTGCTTTCCGTTATGCGGACATTGCGCACATCACCCGTGATCACAAAGTCCGATCCTCGGTTGTGACCGATACGGATTTTCTCCACATCGCGCACGTCTTTATTTGTTTCTAAAAACTCTTTTTCCAAGCGGTAGGCATCGCTGTGTCGGTCAAGAACCGAGAACTTACGTGTATTCACAAACGCTGTTTGAAGAGCTTCCGTCACTGCCTCCGTTAAATCTTCGGCGGAAATCGTCTTTCCGAAACACGCTCCCGGCCGAGCCTTAAAGGCCTGGACTGAAACGGTACGGCGATTGTCGTCAAGTCCGGCTATTTCATATTTTTCAACCGTGACCTTTGCTTGTAACTCCACACCGTCAGCGGTTTTAGTTTGATTCAAAATGCTGAATGACCGGATGTATCCCTTGAGAATCTCACGAACTTTTTCATTGAATTGAGATTCTTCATACACGTATGTCTGTTCTTTATCCCCCTGCGTTAGGCTCGAGATCTGTTGCATGGTCTTCGCGTCAAGCGTGACGCCTGTGACCTGCATGATTGCGTCGCGCAAAACGGACGTGCGCGCCTCTTCGTAATCCGAACCGCTTCCCTGTGCCGTAACTGTGACTTGAGCCGCATTGGCCGAGAATGCTTGCAATCCGGCCAGAAGCCCAACGGCGGCCAATTTCGTCAAGTTGGCCGATACACAACTCCACCGCATGCCGCTGTCTCCTTACTTCAAACCTTTGGAAACCAACTGCGAGGTAATCACCTCTCCGGCCTGACGGGCAGCCAACCGAAGTGCCTCACGGCGTGCCGTGTCTTCATCGCTTGCCAAGCCAAAAAACTGAATCGGTCCCACTGAGCCAACGCGACGCGGCAATTTACGGGAGATATCCCAAATCATGCCGTTTAAAGAAACAACAACCTTGATGTTTCCGGAAACGGAATCCCGCTCCGGCGCCGAAACATTCATATAACCAAGCGTGAAATAGCGCACGTCACATGATTTGGCAGCTCGAATCACTTTGCTGCGGAGCTTGGCCGGCAGCTCGTCGGACTTCATAAACGCCGCACGAATTTGTTCCGGTTCCGGGCCACCGCAGTTAGCCTGAACATCCGCGTAATCCGCCGTTTCATACCCGTAGGACGTAAGCGACGAATTCAACGCTGTGTCAAAGTCACTGGCTGAAAGTTGGCCGTAGGTTTGTTTGGCGGCCTTTCGAACAACATTGCCTCCGGAAGCCTTCATTGAGCTTTCAGACAATGATTCACTGGTTTGGCCAACACTTTGATCCACTTTCTGACTGGATTTGCTCACCTCGGTTCGACGCTGATCGTAAACCTTGGATTCAACGACTCGTCGAGCCACGAAGAGACTCATGATCGTGCTTCCCTCGCCGGAGGCCTGCACATTAACGGGAGCACTCTTTTTTAGTTCCGCTGCAATCAGTTCTTCATTCACATTGCCGCGAGCCACGATGTTGACCGTTCTTGTACTCTTATCGGCATCTTCAGCAATGATGCGAAAACTTGTCAGATATTTGTCAGGGTTGGTGTCTATATCTGCCTGAATCGAACGCAACAGATGTTGCTGAGAAGGACTCAGTGTTGCCAAATAGGACTGCACAACCGCTGCTTTGGCCTTGCGTACGCCTTCGTGTTTCTCACTTGTCAGCGGCTTACTTCCGAAAAGCCAGCTTTTATAGGGAACCGATACCTGTGCTCGCATTTCCACAGCTTCAGCAGTGAACGCAAATGCCGCCAAAACACAACAAAGGGAGCTCAAAATGGACTTTTTCATTTTTTTCGATTCGGCAAAAGAAACAATAAGCGGCACCGCAGAAAACGATGCCGCTTATGAACAAATTACATGGGAACAGCTGAGGCCAACTTTTTGGCCGCTGCGTCCATATTCAAACCATTGGCACGACCGTATGCAACAAAGCTATTGCCCGTGGTCACAACCTGCTTGACCAGCCCCGGCAGTTCGGAAGCAACATTGAGCGTGAAATCAAGCTGTTTCTTAGCCGTAAGAGCACCGGCAATGCCAGCCGACTTAACAGCTTGAAGGGCCTCTTCGCCGACCTTCACCGCAACCGCCGACACGACACCCGTCGCAGCGCACGCTCCGGCATATTTCACGCAGGCCTTGGTAAAGGCTTCGCTACGTTTCTTATCCAGCTTGACCTGTTCTTCCTTCTGTTTGTTGACAATGTCATTCATGTCTTTGCTGACGGTCGTGATCTTCTCAACATGGTCTTCTGTCACATTGCCCGACTTCAAGGATTTCTCAATCGCCTTTAATTCCTTGATCTTTTCCTTGGCATTGATCGCAACTGCCAAGTCAATCTGAGAAGACACAAGCAGCTTCATGACACCAAACGTATCCTTCTGCAGCTTGTCCTGCTTCTTAAGCAAAGCATCGGTCACGCCGGCACCGGCCTGCCCACTCTTGTCACCTCCGCCCACACCGGGAATAGTGAAAGCCTTGGCGGCTCCAACAGCGCTCAAACAAGCGGCAGCAATAAGCAACTGACGTCGAATCATGGTTTTTCTCCTTAAGTGATGTTTTTATTGATAAAAAGTGCCCTCCCCGCCACAAAACAGAGGAGGGTGCTCACGCGTTAAAGTGCTTTTTCAAGGATCTTTCGGACAGCGCGAATGTCTTTGCGGGCCGACTGCACTTGATCCTTTGCAACCACGGTTTCCAACCACTCGTCGGACGGCGTACGAAGGGTCTCTGCGAAGCCCTCCAAAAACTCGCCCATGGTTTCCTGATAAGCCAGACTCAAAACCGTCTGCTGTCCTTTAATGGGAGTCGAAGTCCCAAATGCCCGGAAATGCCTATTCATGTAGTTTTTCGACAGATCGGGTTGAGAAAAGGCCAAATCGAGATAAACGAAATAGGCTTCGGTATCAACGCTTTGACTTGATTCAGTGTCGCGGACTGTACGGAGATCTTTGACGCGCAACGCAAATTCGTAGTCGGCTTGAGGCAACTCAAACATATAAGAACTGCCGTTGGCAAAACGCGCCGGCATCTTGGCGCCGATTGCCTCGCCCTTTGTGTAAGGCACCACAGAAATCTTGAGGTTATCTGTCAGTGATTTTTGAAGCATTTGCGCCAAACCGACTTCGAATTGCCCCAGTTTGACGTTGACACGCTTGAGTTTCTTGGATGCCTCTTCAGAAAACTCCACTTTGGCAATACGCACGCGTGCGCCGGCAGATTCCTGAAGACGCACATTCGCTAGCTCACGGGCTGCATGTTCCAAAAGATTTTCTTTGACTCCTTCGGTCTTGCCGTAGTACAGATTGCTTATGACAGCGCGCAATTGTGCTTTGGTGTAAGCCTTATCCGACAGCGCTATGTACTGGTAATTGATGGGGACCGATCGAATAATTTTCTTTTCTGAAAAATCGAAAAAGAAAAGCTCGGCATAAATGTCAATAACTGTTTTGACCCCATATCCGGGCACTTTGGTCGACGCAATTGTTTCCTGGTTGATGCCAAGCGTCACAGCAACGGAATTGGCGTTGCGAATATCTCCCAACTCTTTGTGCAGTACGACGTTCTTCAGGGGATAAGACGAAAGCGTTTCCGCAAATTTTCGATCGAGCTGGTCTGCTAGCTCACTGGCATACGGATAGTTTCTCTTGCGGTCAGAGTAGTTTCCCGTAAAAGAAACGCCTGCCAGATACACATCAACAGGCTCAACGGATTGTCCCTGCGCATTTGTCTCCGCTTGCGCAAACGGATCATTGAAATTCGAGAGAGGCATCTCAGCACAAGCGCTGAGAAGAAAAACCAGGCTAAAAGCCAGCAGGAGACGAGTTTTGGAAGAGTCGAACGCCGCTGCAATAAGACGCTTGGCGCGAACAAGGAACTCAACGACAGCTAAAAGCTGTGATGGGGGGGTAAATGCATCATAAAAAAGAGTTCGACTTTTTCAGTCAAAAGTTTTCGTGTTAATAAGGGTGAAGTTTATGCCCGAGCTTTCTCGAGAACAAGTCGTTTTTTCCTCAGCTTTTTTTCACCGCTGAAACAGATTCTCAGATTGCTAAAATGCTGAGCGAATTTTTTTGCGCTTCAACAACTGGTTGCGCCTGCAATCAACGGCTTTCAAGTCGCTTGCAGGCGTTTGTTTATCTGTTTGAGAAGCGCTCATTTTTTCGAGAAACACCACTGGAAGTCTGCGAGCGCACCACACAATGGCACAGGTCTATTTTTTAGTTCCCGGCTTGATTCCGGGACCTTCGGCAAAAGACAGAATCTCAGGCGCAACGATTGATCGCCTTCGCAAAACCATCGGCCGTTTGTCGGACGACCCCGTCCTGCAGCCGCTCGGTTCCTCCGTCTTTGCCAAAAGCGTGCATTTGTCCTGGATGTGGTCTGTTTTAACGCGCCGCGCTCTTCCCTTTACCTCCGCCCCTTATGCCTGGGCTGTCCAAAACGGACCGATGCTCTCAGGAGACATCTGGTCCCTGACGCTTAGCAATCGACGCAAGGACGGTTCGCTCGCCCCAGCGAATCTGTCTCACGACGACATGGAGGCCGCCTGTGCGACGCTAACGCCTGTGTTGCTTGACATGGGCTTTGTGCTGCAGCGTTGGGATCCGCACCTGTACCTCACGCGCAAGAAAAAACTCGAAGCCTCCGCCGTTCCTTTTGAAGTACTTCAAACGCAGAACGCTGATCCCGAAACTTGGATCGAGGGTACTGAAAAAAGCGAGTTGATCAAACTGCTTGGTGCTTGTGAAACGGCGCTGACCGCTGTCGGCAGTCCTGCTCAGACAGTGTGGCTTTCCGGCGGAGGCGGTGCGTTTGACTATGTCTATCCGCCCACCAAGATCCGTTCCGTTCTCACGGACAACGAAGCCGTTAAAGGGTGGGCACTTGCCGCCGGCATCCTGCTGCAGCGCATCGGCAAGGTCACAGGCGCAACTACGTGGCTGGAAGATGCCCCTCAGGGCGAATGCATTGCTCTCATCGAAGAGCTGTACGAACCCTGGCTCAAGCAAGATTGGCAAACCTGGGAAGCGCACATTCCCAAAGTCTGCGAACGCATTGATGTGCTGAGCGCCGCCTCCAAAAAGAAAGGGTGCGACGCCGCTCTCATTGTCGGCACGGGCGAAGGCTTTACCGTGTCGTGTCCCAAGCGGCTGTCGTCGGCACGCTCGTTCTTGGCGCGTCTCACTGGCTCGGACATGAATCCCGCTTCGATCCTCTTTTTGGAGAATGCTTCGTGAATACCCGCTTTTGTTTGCGTCCCTACGACAAAGTCGTCAGCGAGAAGCTTGAACACGCGGGCATTCTTCGCCCGATCGCACGCGCGCTTTCGGCTCGCGGCGTGAAATCCTCCGACGATCTTCTCGAAGACTGGACGGCACTTCTGCCCCCTGCCACGTTGCAAGGCACACAACAAGCCGCCGTACTTCTGGCCAACGCCATCCAAAGCAACAAGCGCATCACGGTTGTTGCCGACTACGACTGTGACGGCGCCACGGCCTGCGCGATCGCTGTGCGCGGCCTGGCCATGATGGGCTGCCAGGCTCAATTCATCGTGCCGGATCGATTCAAGCTCGGATACGGTTTGACACCCGCCATTGTGGATGCGGCCGCTCAAGCGCATAAGCCCGACATCATCATCACCGTCGACAACGGCATTGCAAGCGTCGAAGGTGTGGCTCGAGCCACGGAACTTGGCATTGACGTCATCATTACCGACCATCATCTGCCGGGGGATTTGTTGCCCGAGGCCGCCTGCATCGTCAATCCCAATGTCGGCGGATGCGATTTTCCAAGCAAGGCTCTCGCCGGCTGCGGCGTGATGTTTTACGTTCTCATGGCACTTCGCACCGAACTGAGAAACCGTGGCGTTTTTGACCGCACCACGCAGCCGCGTCTGGACAAATTAAGCGATCTGGTTGCTCTCGGAACCGTCGCCGATGTCGTGCAACTTGACCACAATAACCGCGTCCTGGTCGCGCAAGGCCTCAATCGTGTGCGCCGCGGTCTGGCCTGCCCCGGCATCAACGCACTTTTTGAAGTCACCGGACGTGATCCGGCCAACGCCACGGCTCGTGACTTTGCCTTCGGCATTGCTCCGCGCATCAACGCCGCCGGGCGACTCACCGAAATGGGCATCGGTATCGAATGTCTCCTCACGGACGACCCTGTCACAGCACAGGAACTGGCGCAAGAGCTCGATTCGCTCAACCGCGAACGCCGAGAACTGGAAGACACCATGCAGCTTGATGCCAATGCTTTGGTGAGTCACATGGACTGGGAGCACCGCGCCACGGTCACGCTTTTTGAACCTGATTGGCATCAGGGCGTGGTCGGTCTGGTCGCCAGCCGCGTCAAGGAAAAAATCAATCGTCCCGTCATCGCTTTTGCACCGGACGATGAAGAAGGTTTGCTAAAAGGTTCAGGCCGCTCGATTGAAGGCATTCACCTTCGCGACGCCTTGGATCATGTGAGCAAGATGCGCCCGGATATTATTGAGCGCTTCGGCGGCCACGCCATGGCAGCGGGCCTCACCATCAAACGCGACAACCTTGACGTCTTCATTGAACTTTTCGAAAGGGCTGTTTCGGAGTCCGTGTGTCCGGAAACGTTTGATCGCGTCATCTACACGGACGGTGCACTCGCTCCAGAAGAAATTACGTTCGGACTCGTCAACGCCCTTTCCGGCCGCATCTGGGGGCAAGGTTTCGAGCGCCCGGTGTTTGCCAACGACTTCACCATTCTTTCTCAGCGCGTCTTAAAGGATACGCACTTAAAGCTCATACTCGACATGGCTGGCAACCGCTTTGAAGGCATTTTCTTTCGGCGCAATGAACCCCTTGCCTCACACGTCAAACTCGCTTACCGCCCCGAGATCAACGAGTACCTCGGACGGCGCTCGATTCAACTTGTAATCGAAGCGGTGGAAGGCTAAGTTTTCGTCCTTGCCGGAGCTTCCACTTTCGATGTTCCGGCAAGATACCCAACTACGGCCCCAAACTTGCAATAGGGACCACCAGGACACCGTCGTCTCGTCGATAGGCAAAATCTCCCAACGCCGTCAAAACCATCACAAATGACGGCTTTTGCATCTTTGTGGTATCCAGCTTATCTGCCAACGCCTTCAAGGTCCTAACACCGTCTGCAATTCCTTGTTCGCTTCCGAGCTTAATTTCTATGAGGCCATAGGTGCCATTTCGACAATGGATCACTGCATCGCATTCGAGGCCGCTTTTATCTCGGTAGTGATATAGGTTACCGTCCAGAGCCTCCGCGTACACCCGTAAATCACGCACGCAAAGCGTTTCGAACATAAATCCGAACGTTTCCGGCGCCAACAGCAAGTCCTGCGGTCCGATGCCTAACGCGCCTGCGGCGATGGATGGATCGGAAAAATAGCGTGTATCGGAGGTTCGAATGGCTGTTTTGGAACGCAAATTCGGCTTCCATGCAGGCAAATCTTCGATGACGAAAATTTTCTTTAGCGCATTCAAATAACCGAGGATCGTTTTGTCCGATACGCCTCCTCCTTCGCCTCCTTCAATGTCTTTTGCCAATTCAGGCGCTGAAATCTGCGCTCCCTGATGCCTGGCATAGGCTCGTAACAGGCGACGTGTTGTTTCTTCATTACGCTTAACGTTGTCGGCTCGTGATATGTCAGCATGAATAATTGCCTCCACATAATTGAAAGCGTGGTCAAGCGCAAACTCGGGTTCGAGCTGCAAGACAGGCGGCCATCCGCCGCGACAGGCACAAAAAGCCGTTTCTTCCAAAGAACCACTACTTGCGCATCCGATTTCATGCTTTCCGGCAAACAGTGATTTCAGACTGACGGCTCCAGACGACTCACCCGATTCGACCAATGTCATCGGACGCATTTTGAGCCAAGCAAATCGACCTGTGCCACTGTGTTTCAGTAGCGATACATCCACCGGCACAGCCGATCCCGTCAGCATGAACTGACCTTTTTCTCCGTTTCGAGCATCCACCTCTCGGCGAACCGCATCCCAGAGATTCGGCGCAAGCTGCCACTCGTCATTGAAGCTCCCACCGTCTTACAGCGGGGGATTCACTTTGACCAACAACAGGCTCTTTCGGAGGGAGTGGCTTTCGCCCTGGCCGTCCGAACGTCACCTGTTGCACAAAGTGTTCGCGGCAGACCTCTTGCCCGGGCCGTTTCGCTTTCGCTCTGCGGCTTCGTGAGTCTCAGGGATTGCTCCCCTTGATCGCTACGAGGTTGTTGTCGACACAATCCGCTGCCGCTCAACAGCACTTCCGCAGTCGGCCACTTCTCCAGGAGAAGGGCGCGGTTGTGTCCCTTTTCTGTTGCATAACACGCCAGATACGCACTCATCACATCCCGCTGCACGAGAGTTTCCGAGTTGCCCCAGCGGTGCCACCGCTCCTTGAGCGTTTTCTTTCGGTAGGTATCCGTTGCCGGATCGTACTGCGACATTTTCAGTGCATAGGCATTGAGTTCGACCACTTTCGCACCGGCTCTTTCAGCCGAGCGCTTCAAGTGCTCTATAAATGCTCCCATACCTGAACGTGTCGTGGATTTCCCGAAATTGCGCTGATAAGAACGGTAGCTGTTCTTTTCAATCTTGACGGTGCCGCCGATTTGCAAAAGCAAATTGGCAAGCGCTCCGTGATCGCGTTTTCGCGTGGCCGCCAAGCACCGATGGTGTTCGGCAAGCTCCCTTGAAAGCTTGTTGAGCCGATGACTGAACTTCCACTTCAGCGGACCGCGTTTAATACGTCCGTCATCCTCATAGTTGTCGGGATTGTTTGCCCGTCTCGAACGGTCGATTTTGCGCTGAAGTCGGCGAACCACCTTTTCCTGCAAATTGACGTTCGGAGCCACTTTGACAATGTCGACGTAGTTTTCGTGATAGTACGCAATCTGACTCGGCCCCGGATCGATGCCAACGACTTCGCTTTGCGGAGCGTAGATTTTGCGAACCGGTGGCTGTCCTTCCAGACAAATCTGCGCAAACCAGCGCTTCTTGCCGTTGATCGTTCTGCGAACGATGCGGCAGTACTTAACTCGCTTGCTACGCGATTTATCCAGAGAGTCGGCCAACGCTTCTTTCCGATACGGGGTATCGACATCGACGAGCCGCAGAACCTGTTTGCGCCAGACGATTGCCTGACGTTCGGGTTTGTACATGATCTCGTGATTGTCGGTGCCTTCGATAGAGTTCAAGCCGAGGCTCTTGGATTTGAACCGCGGTTTGCCAGCGTCTTTAAAAGATACCGCTCCAACGCCCGCCAGACCGTGCGACCGATGCACTGCGCTTCATGTGCGCCGATGTCGTTTCGCCCGCTCGCCTTGCGGTGGTTGTTGGCAATTGTCCTCAAACCGTTTTCCGTTAGTCTCCGGGTACGCTGCAGTTCAGAAAACCGTTCGGAACGCTCTTTGCCTTTTGGCATATCCCGGGTTTCACGCCACTCCTTGCTCTCACGCATACGTTGAAGCTGCCCGAGTGCTGTCCCGAGTGTCGCGTTGTAGAGCGTACGCCCGAACTCAAACGCTTGGGTGAGAAAACGATTTTGTTGATCGTTGACTCGCAGCGGCAGTTCGATAACAAATGTAGGAGTGGTGGCTTTCATAAGTTTTCGCATTTTAGCGAATGCGAAAATTTATCCCCACTACCTGCTAACTCCACTCTGACGAATGGAGTATACGCAGGCAAATTCAGATCAATACATTATTTCAATTCATAGCGCACCGGAATGCGCAGGCGAACGGCATTTTGCGGCTGTCCCCAATGTGCCTGAGCCGACTCAACGGCACGCTTGGCCATGTTGTCAAGCATCACCTGGCCTGAGCTTGTGTGAATTTCAAACGCGTCCATCGAACCATCTTTTCGCACGACAAACTGTACCGTTACCGTCCCCTCCAAGCGCAATTGACGTGCTCGACGCGTGTAGCGCAACTCCGATTCGATGCAGCGCTTGACCTTGGCTAAAAACGGATCGTCTTTTTCACCAAAGACAAGCGTGGCAATGCCGCCCTGCGCAGAAGCCGTAGCAGCACCTCGATCGGTTTGAATCGGCGCCGGGGCCAATGCTTTAGAGCTTTGCTGCACTTGACTCGATTTGGTCTGTTTGTCCGTCTTCGGAACAGTCTTCCGCACTTGCTTTTTGGGCTGCGACTTCGTCAGCGTATGCGGCTTTTTCTCCACCTTTTGTTGTTGCGCTTTTTTCACCGCAGGCCCGGGTTTGGGTTGAGGATTGACGATTTCCTTAGGCTCCGGTTCTGTTCGTACATCCGGTTCAGATTCCGGAACCGGTTCGGTAGCCGCAACTTCCGGTGTCGATACGCCTCCGCCGCTTATCTGCGCAAACGAAAGCGCAACCGTCTGCTCCTGTCCCGCCGCCTTAAACGTTGTCTCCGGCACCGAGCTCCAAGCAAACACAAACGCAGGCAAGTAGATGAAGCACGTCAGGAAAAAAGAGCTTGTCAGGCGCTTTTTATCCTTATGCTGCCTTGTGTTCTGTCGCGATTCGGAAATTTTCATGGCGGTATTTCTTAAAGACATCGATCACCGTGATGAAATGTTCGAACTTGGAATCCTTGTCGATGCGAAGAACGACGTTTTCCTGCCGCGGCAGGTTCTTGACCGCTTCATCAAGCTCCTGCGCCGTCACGGACTTACCGTCCCAATAGAGAACTCCGGCGTTATCAACCTGCACCAGTCGGGGATTGTCGTTTGCCGTTATCTTTGCCCCTGCCTCTGAAGGGGGCAGTGCGATCTTGATTTCCCCCTTGGCAATGAAAGTCGAAATCGAGAGTACCATCGCCAACAGCACCAACATAATGTCGATGAAAGGAACGATGTTGAGCGGCTCCTTTTTCGGAATCTCGATCATTTCGTGTGCGCTTCCTTCCATTGGGTTGAAAGAACGTTGATCTTGCGCTGCAACCCGTTGTAGACAATGAGCGTGGGGATGGCGACAGCAAGTCCCAGAGCCGTCGCCTTAAGCGCCAGTGACAAGCCCGTCATGATTTCGCCCGCATTGATGTTCCCGGTCGTGCCCATGTCGTAAAACGTGATCATGATGCCGAGTACCGTTCCCAACAGTCCCACATAAGGAGCATTGGAGTAAATGATGTATAGCGTCGTGAGATGATCGGTGAGCGCCTTATCGTACGCATCTTGCGTGTCGTACTCTTTAGGATCAAGAGTACGCAGAAAAATCAGTCGCTCGGCCGTGAGCCACACCGTGATAAACCCCATCAGACCAAGGATTCCGAATACGAAGTAATCGACACTTTCTTTGAGAAATTCCACGTCCAGCCTCGTGCACGGTTGTAAGACATCCTCATGAACACCGTCTCACATCCGAAAATTGGTTATCGGGCCAACTCTATTGCGTTGGAGCCTTCATTTTACCTATCATGCCGATAAATGAGAACTATTCTCATTTTTATTTAAAGCATCTCTATTTTGTCCGTTGACGGCTCCTGCGCCCGACTGCCGGCCTTTGGCTCCGGAAGCCTTGATTTTTCTGAAAAAAGCTTGGTAAGACGACTCCGCACAAGGTAAAATTGCGAGTTTTCAAATTTCTTTGTGGCGCCTGCCGACGGCCGGATGTCTTCCGCACGGTTTCCGGCCGCGGGTTTTGTGCGCCCTTACAACGCAGACTTCAAAATGGAAGCCGAACGCATCAATCAAATCAACAATCTGTGCGACGACCTTGCTCACCGTCTTGCTGAGCTTAGGGGGTATCTTTGACGTCGACCGTAAGGAACGACGCTTAGAGGAAGTCAACCGTGAGGTTGAAAACCCGGCGCTCTGGGACGATCCCAAGCGCGCACAGGAAATCAGTAAAGAACAGAAACTTCTTGAAGATCTCGTCGGGAGCTTCAAGCGCTTGAGCGCGGGCGTCACGGATGCCAAGGAACTTTTCAACATGGCCATAGCCGACGAAGATTTCGACGGCGCCGAACTGGTGGCCGAGGAAGTCGAAACCTTCCGTCACGACGTCGAAAAGCTTGAATTCAAGCGCATGTTCAATAAGCCCCAGGACAGCGCCAACTGCTACATCGAAATCCAAGCCGGTGCCGGCGGCACCGAAGCACAAGATTGGGCAAGCATGCTCGAGCGTATGTACCTGCGCTATGCCGAACGCGCCGGGTTCTCCGCGAAACTCACGGAAGAAACCGAGGGCGACGTTGCCGGCATCAAGGGCTGCACGATCTATGTTCAGGGCGAATGGGCCTATGGCACGCTTCGCACCGAAACGGGCATTCACCGTCTGGTGCGCAAGAGCCCCTTTGACGCCAATGCGCGCCGTCACACGTCCTTTGCCTCTGTGTACATTTATCCGGAAATTGACGATTCGATCGAAATCACGATTAATCCGGCCGACCTTCGCGTGGACGTTTTCCGCGCTTCGGGCGCCGGCGGCCAACACGTGCAGAAAACCGAATCGGCCGTGCGCATCACGCACATTCCCACGGGCGTCGTGACGGTCTGCCAGGATGACCGCAGCCAGCACAACAACCGCGAACAAGCCATGCGCCAGTTAAAGGCCAAGCTCTACGAACTGGAACTTCGCAAACGCATGGCCGAGCAAGAAAAGCTCGAGGAAAGCAAGAGCGATATCGGCTGGGGGCACCAGATCCGAAGCTATGTGCTCGATCAGAGCCGTGTTAAAGATTTGCGCACCAACGTCGAAACGGGCAACACGGGTGCCGTACTCGACGGCGATCTTGATCAATTCATTGAGGCAAGCCTCAAGATGGGCATCTGACCCGTCACAACAGGGATTAGAAAATGAGCGAAAACGAAAAGAAGCAGACGCCGGCAGCCGCTGCCGCCGACGACGAAAACCACATTATCGCCGAGCGCCGCGCCAAGCTTGCCAAGCTGCGCGAAGAAGGCGTCGCCTACCCCAACGACTTCGTGCGCAAGGACCTTTTCGGCGATCTGCGCGCCGAACACGGCGAAAAAACGCGTGAAGAGCTCGATGAAGCCGCTATCGAAGTGGCCGTTTCAGGCCGCATGATGCTCAAGCGTGTGATGGGCAAGGCCGCCTTTGCCACCGTACGCGACTTCACGGGTGAAATGCAGTACTTCGTCACACCGACCGACGTCGGCGACGAAGCCTATGCACTTTTTAAGAGCCTCGACTTGGGCGACATCGTCGCTGCCGAAGGCACGCTTTTCCGCACCAACAAGGGCGAACTCTCGGTGCGTGTCAAGAAGCTGCGCCTGATGACGAAGTCCATCCGTCCGCTTCCCGACAAGCACAAGGGTCTGACCGACGTTGAAGCCTGCTGCCGTCAGCGCTATACCGACCTCATCATCAACGAAGAAAGCCGCCAGCGTTTTGCCACACGCTTTAAGGCCGTGAGTGCCGTGCGCCGTTTCATGGAAAATCATCGCTTCGTTGAAGTCGAAACGCCGATGCTCAACCCGATTCCGGGTGGCGCCAACGCCAAGCCTTTCATCACGCATCACAATGCGCTCGACATTGATCAGTACCTGCGCATTGCGCCGGAACTCTATCTCAAGCGTCTCGTGGTGGGCGGCTTTGAGCGCGTCTTCGAGTTGAACCGCTGCTTCCGCAACGAGGGTATCGACACGCGTCACAACCCCGAATTCACGACGATCGAGTTCTACGCCACCTACTGGACGTACCGCGATCAGATCGAATTCACCGAAAACCTGTTGCGCTACGTCGCGCGCGAAGCCACCGGCAGCGAAGTGATCACCTATCAGGGTACTGAGATTGACCTCTCCAAGCCCTTCGATCAGCTCACCCCGGTGCAGGCAATTCTCAAGTACGCTCCGCAGTACACGGAAGAAAACCTCAAAGACGAAGCATTCCTGCGCAAGGAACTCGCTCGCCTGGGTGCTCCGCAGCGCGACGACGTCGGAATCGGCGCTCTCGTGATGGCTCTCTTTGAAGAAACCGCCGAAAGCAAGCTCATCCAGCCTACCTTCATCATCGACTACCCGGTGGAAATCAGTCCGCTTGCCCGCGCTTCCGACACCGATCCGACGATGACGGAACGTTTCGAGCTTTTCATCTTCGGCCGCGAAACCGCCAACGGCTTCTCCGAATTGAACGATCCGGAAGATCAAGCCCGCCGCTTCATGGCCCAGGCCGAAGCCAAAGCTCACGGCGACGACGAAGCCATGTTCTACGACGCCGACTACATCCGCGCTCTGGAATACGGTCTGCCCCCGACGGCCGGCTGCGGCATCGGCATTGATCGCTTCGTGATGCTGCTCACGAATGCTTCTACGATTCGTGAAGTGCTGCTCTTCCCCGCTATGCGTCCGGAAGGCTGTTAAAGCAAAACACCGGCGGCTCTTTTAAAGAGTCACCTTCAGTGACTGCCGACGGCAGGCCCGGTTTTGTTGCCGCGGTCTGCCGTTTTTCTTTCGAGAAGGATTTTCCCGTGCCCACCTCGCAGCAAATTGCCGAGCTCAAGGCAAAACTCCAAAATGTCATTTTTGAAAGGGAACCAAACGACACCGTCGCCGTTTTGACGGCTCAGGGAAATCGCATCGGTCTCATGCAGCGTTGCGTTGCGATCAAACTGACAGCTGACGCGCGTTTTTCCGAAAGTTTTGATCTTCAGAATAACGCCCTTGTCATCTTTCCAAATAACAAAACATCGGATCCCCAAGCATTGTCCGAAGCCTTTGCCCGCGTGGCGCGTCCATTGCACGACGTCGGTTACTTCGTGCAATGGCGCGACGAGCTCCTGAGCGTATTCGATCTCGATTCTGGTAAATGCATAGCTTTGGCAGAACGCGGTCTTTTCCGCTTTCTGGGTATGCTCACGACATCTGTCTATGCTGTGGGCACCCGGCGCAACGGCCGTGTGTTCGTGAGCCTTCGAAGCCGAACGAAGCAAGTGGATCCGGGACTGTGGGATGCTCTTGCAGCCGGCATGATCTCCGCAAACGAATCGCGTGAAACGGCCGTCGCACGCGAAATTGCCGAAGAAGCGGGCTTGACCTGCGGCTACAGGATTGACAGCGGCTGGACTTGTCTTAAAGTACGTCGTACCGTACCGGAAGGCTGGATGGCCGAAGACGCCTATGTGTGCCGTGTCGTTGTCGACGATGACGCGCATCCGAAAAACGTTGACGGCGAAGTCGAAGAAATTCGATGCGTCAGCAAAGACGAACTCTTTGCCATGATCGAGCGCGGTCTTACACCCGTCGACACCGGTCTTGTGTTTTTGAACTCGCTCTTTTGAGGATTTAGTCCCGTGAAAATCGCAACCTGGAACGTCAACAGCATTAAGGTTCGTTTGGAGCATCTCATCAAGTGGATGGAACTTTCCCGGATTGATGCCGTTGTTTTGCAAGAGACCAAAACCGTCGACGAACTCTTCCCGCTTGCGGAACTTCAGGCTGCAGGGTTTGACGCCGTTTTTCTTGGACAAAAAACATACAACGGCGTAGCGCTCGTGACGCGCAAAAGTTCAGTTATTTCTGTTTCCAACGTGATCTACAACATCCCCGGCTATCCGGATGATCAAAAGCGCATGATCGCCGCCGATATTGAGCACGTTTCCGGCACCAGATTGCGTTTTGCAGGTGTCTATGTCCCCAACGGCACCGAACTCGGCAGCAATCGCTATTTGTACAAACTTGACTGGATGAGTGCGCTCACGACCTGGGTGCGCGAGCAGCTCGAATCCAAAACACCTCTGGTGCTTGCGGGCGACTTCAACGTGGCTCCGACCGATGCCGACGTCTGGGACCCCGAAGCCTGGAAAGGAAATCTGTTGGTGTCACCCTCCGAGCGCGAAGCCTTTGAGCGACTCATCAAGGCTGGTTTGGTCGATACCTGGTCGCTGGGTCTGCACGCTCCTGAAACCTACAGTTGGTGGGATTATCGCCAGGCAGGCTTTGAAAAGAATCATGGCCTTCGCATCGACCATGTTCTTGCCTCCCCCGACATTGCCGAACGCATCGGGGAAGTCGTGATTGACACCGAGCCGCGTGCATGGGAAAAGCCGAGCGATCATGCACCGGTGGTTGCCATCATCGAATGACCCATTAAGAATACGCAGAGAATCTTGACCTTACACTCTAAAAGTCTGCTCACCCATTTCCAACAAAGAATGAACCTTCGCTTTCCTCTTTCATCTGCCTGTTCGCTTGTCACAATCGGTCTGTTTGCGGTCTCCGCAGTGACAGGGTGTGCAACGCCGCAAAACAGCGTTTCTCCAAAGCTGTCGCAGCAGGACTCGCAGAACGCCATTGTCACCATTGAAGGAAGCATGCCGCGCCGCTTTGTCGCAAAGCGACAACCGCGCCGCCAACTTCATCTTTGTGCACACCGGCGGACCGAAGGCCTTAACCAAGTGGCTGCGGCAAAAGGGCGACAACACCACCCGCAGCGATCGTCTGGAACCGGATGTGACTTCTCCCCTCATTGAAATGAGGGGCTTCCTGCTTCACAG
>UMFM01013667.1_pt1 | contig 29561 bp, 19 predicted proteins | sample 1965011 | NCBI WGS metagenome assembly UMFM01 (sample SAMEA4836046, study PRJEB28245) | human gut metagenome | biome: gut microbiome; material: fecal sample | place: Denmark | collected 2008 | reverse complement strand
CGAAGTGAGGCTGAGGGTGGTTATCGGAGATTTCCGGCAACCACCCTCAGTCAGCTCCGCTGACAGCTCGCCAGCGGGAGCATTCATATATCACTGCGCGTAATACTGTAGCGCGGAAGCATCCTTATCCGTGATTTCGCGAATCGGACGGGCCGGATTGCCCACGGCCACGGTGTGCGGCGGAATATCGCGCGTCACCACCGAGCCGGCACCGATCACGCAACCCTCGCCGATCGTCACGCCGCCGATTACCGTCACATTGCCGCCAAACCAGCAGTTCGAGCCGATGACAATCGGCTTGCCATACTCGCAGTCGTATGCGGAACCATCAGGTGCCTGCCTCACGTTACGATCCTGCCAACGCAACGGATGCATCGGTGGCAGCAGCGAAACGTTCGGGCCGAACAGCACGTCGTCGCCAATCGTCACCGGGCAACAATCCAGCACAGTGAAGTTGAAGTTGGCGAACACGCGCTCTCCGATGGTGATGTTGCAGCCATAGTCGAAGAAAATCGGCCCCATCACGTCAAGGCCGGCACCGTGGCCGGGCAGCAGCTCATCGAGAATCGCGGCACGGGCGGCATGATCGGTACGCGACGCGGCGTTGAAGCGCGCGCACAGGTCGCCGGCCTTCTCGCGCAGGGCATTCAATTCAGGGTCTACCGAATTGTACAGTTTGCCGGCGAGCATCTCCTCGCGCTCGCTGGCGCGCGGCATACGCAGTTCGACGGGAGGCATGGTGGTGGATTCAGCATTGATTTCGCTCATTGAACACTCCTGTAATTTCGCGAAAGAGCATGGATGGACTCATTGTATCTACGGTCTGTGCGTGTGGGGCGAATCGGAAAACGGCAGTACGGCAAACGAGCGATGATGAACTATGCAAGTCGGGGCGCAATGGTGCAATGGTAGATTGTGAATACACAAGCGAACGGAGGTGGCGTGAGCGTGGAAGGCGGAACAACGCTGAAAGTCACGGATGAATCGCTGGCACAGGCGGCGCGTGTCATCCGGGATGGTGGATTGGTCGTCATTCCAACGGATACGGTATATGGAGTGGCGTGCGATCCGCGTAATAAGGCCGCTATCGACCGTATCTACCGGCTCAAGCGTCGCCCGCGCTATAAGGCGTTGCAGGTACTGCTCGCATCCACCGACCAGCTTGATGAGCTCGGTCTCGACCTGCCGTCCCCGCTGAATCGTTTGTCGGCGGCGTTTCTGCCTGGCGCGTTCTCGCCGATTGCCGTAGCCCGGCCCGACTGCACGTTGGAGACTTTGGCCGACACCGCCGATGGTCGCCCCGGCACGCAAGGCATCCGCATCCCCAATTCGGCGCTGTGCCTCGCGATTCTCAAGGCGACTGGCCCGCTGGCCGCGTCCAGCGCCAACCGTTCCGGCGACGAAAGCGCGCAGACCGTCCAGGAGGCGGTTGACGCGTTCGGCAGCGAAGTCGACCTGTATCTGGACGGCGGTCCCACCCAAGGCCATGTCTCCAGCACCGTCGTCAAAGCCGATCCGTACGCGCGCGACGGCATCGAGATCCTGCGTGAAGGCGTCATCGCCCAAAACGTGATTCGCAAGGCCCTCCACCTCAACGGCGGTGGACTCGGCGCATGAGAATCTACCTACTGATTGCCGCCATCGCCGGTGGCGTCACCTGGCTGGTGACTCCGCTGATTCGCCACGTCGCCATCGAAATCGGTGCGGTTGGCGAGGTGCGTGCCCGAGACGTGCACACCATTCCCACGCCGCGCATGGGTGGCCTTGGCATGCTGATCGGTTTTGCCGTGGCTACCGTATTCGCCAGTCGGCTGCCTTTTCTCTCGGGATTGTTCAACGGCAATTACCAGATGTGGGTGATTCTTGCCGGCGGCATCATGATCAGTCTGCTGGGCATGGCCGATGACCTGTGGGATCTCGATTGGATGCTGAAACTTGCCGGTCAGCTGCTGATTTCCGTATTCGTGGCTTGGGGCGGATTGCAGATCATCTCACTGCCTTTGGGCGGTTCGCTGATTACCGCCTCGCCGAGTCTGTCCATGGCGATCACCGCATTCCTGATTGTCGCCTCGATTAACGCGGTCAATTTCGTTGATGGCCTCGATGGCCTGGCGGCCGGTATCGTGGCGATTGGTGGCATAGCGTTCGCCGCCTATTCGTATATCATCGCCCGGTCTTCCCCGAGTTATGCTTCGTTGGCCACGCTGATCGACGTGATGATGGTGGGTATCTGCGTGGGCTTCCTGCTGCATAATTGGCATCCCGCCAAACTGTTTATGGGTGATTCCGGTTCGATGCTGCTTGGCTATCTCATCACCTGCGCTTCGATTGTGATGACCGGACGTCTTGACCCGGCCTCGATTCATGCCAGCATCTATCTGCCGGTGTTCATGCCAATTCTGCTGCCGATTCTGGTGTTGTTCCTGCCTGTGCTCGACATGTGTCTGGCGATTGTGCGGCGTTTGGCCAAAGGCCAGTCGCCCATGCATCCGGACCGTATGCACCTGCACCATCGCATGCTGAAGATCGGGCATTCGGTGCGTGGCGCCGTGCTGATCCTGTGGGGATGGGCCGCGCTGATCGCATTCGGTTCGCTGACGATTCTGTTCTTCAAAGCGCAGCATGTGGCCGTGGGCATGCCCATCGCCGTGGTGGTGCTGACCATAGCCACGATGTACCCCTATCTGCGGCATCGTATTCCCGAGATCCAAGCCGAGAACCTGACGCTCGAATCCGCACGCAAGAACGCGCAGCATGCTACGGTTAAGTCGCAGTCTGCAGTAGGGGAGAGCCGGGATTCGATTGGCTCTCAGGCAGCGGATTCGATGACTGATTCGCCTGCGGATTCGCGGGACTCGCAGGCGGGTGAGGTGCAGGACCCGGCAGCGGATAAGTGAGCGCTCACAAGCGTGTGTCGTGAAGGTCAGCGCGTGTTCATATAGTGTTTGTATGGCTACAAACCTCGATGAATTGAACGCCCAATCGGCGTATGCTCCCCTTCCTCCGATTTTCGCCAAGCTCGGCCTTGCTTATGATGATGTGTTGCTGCTGCCGAACGAGACGGATGTCATTCCCTCCGAAGTGGACACCAGCACTCATCTGACTCGCAAGATCGTGATGAAGGCCCCGGTCCTCTCCGCTGCCATGGATACCGTGACCGAGTCCGAGATGGCCATCGCCATGGCTCGTAACGGTGGTATCGGTGTGCTGCACCGCAATCTGTCCATCGACGACCAGGCCGCTCAGGTCGATGTGGTCAAGCGTTCCGAGTCCGGTATGATCACCGACCCGCTGACCGTCAACCCCGAGGTCACTCTGGCCGACCTCGACAAGCTGTGCGGCAAGTTCCACATCTCCGGTCTGCCGGTTGTGGACAAGGAAAACAAGCTCGTCGGCATCATCACCAACCGTGATATGCGCTTCATCGCCTCCGAGGATTACGACACCCTGAAGGTTAAGGATGTCATGACCAAGGAGAACCTGGTCACTGGCCCGTCCAACATTTCCAAGGACGACGCTCACCGTCTGCTCGCCCAGCACAAGGTTGAGAAGCTGCCGCTCGTTGACGAGGAAGGCCACCTGACCGGCCTGATCACCGTCAAGGACTTCGTCAAGACCGAGCAGTACCCGGACGCCACCAAGGATGAGCAGGGTCGTCTGCGCGTGGCCGCCGGCGTCGGCTTCCTCGGCGACGCCTGGCAGCGTGCCTCCGCTCTGATGGAGGCTGGCGTGGACGTGCTCGTGGTCGACACCGCCAACGGTGAGGCCCGTCTGGCACTCGACATGATTTCCCGCCTGAAGCACGACTCCGCCTTCGACGGCGTGCAGATCATCGGCGGCAACGTCGGCACCCGCTCCGGTGCTCAGGCCATGATTGAGGCTGGCGCGGACGCCGTCAAGGTCGGTATTGGCCCCGGCTCTATCTGCACCACCCGTATCGTTGCCGGTGTCGGTGTCCCGCAGCTCACCGCCGTGTACGAGGCTGCCCAGGCCTGCCGTGCCGCTGGCGTGCCCTGCATCGCCGACGGTGGCATCCACTACTCCGGTGACATCGCCAAGGCCCTCGTGGCTGGCGCTTCCTCCGTGATGCTCGGCGGCACGCTCGCTGGCTGTGAGGAAGCCCCGGGCGAGAAGGTGCTCCTGCACGGCAAGCAGTACAAGCTGTACCGTGGCATGGGCTCCCTCGGTGCCATGGCCCCGCGCGGCAAGAAGTCCTACTCCAAGGACCGCTACTTCCAGGCCGACGTGACCTCCAGCGACAAGGTCGTGCCGGAAGGCGTGGAAGGCGAAGTGCCGTACCGCGGACCGCTGAACGCCGTGCTCTACCAGATGCTCGGTGGCCTGCACCAGTCCATGTTCTACATCGGCGCCCACAACATCGCCGAGATGCCGGAGCGTGGCAAGTTCATCCGCATCACCGACGCCGGTCTGCGCGAATCGCACCCGCACGATATCGTGATGACCACCGAAGCCCCGAACTACTCCGGCTTCCACAACAACTGATCGGTTGATGCCCGCTAGCTTGCGCTAGTTAGGGGTTGATTCCTTGTGAAAAGGGTCTGCTTATGCAGGCCCTTTTCGCGTATGTGGCTCGAGATAGCTTGTATGCGCTGGGGTATAGTCTGAACTGTTCTTGTAATAACGGGTGACATGACGAAAAGAGGCTTACCATGGTCGACAGCCATGATGCAGAAACTTACAGCGCAAAGGATTCGCGCCTGATTTGGATTGACTGCGAAATGACGGGCTTGGATATCTTCGGCGGCGACGAACTCGTCGAGGTGTCCGTAGTGCCCACTGACTTTGACCTGAATGTGCTGGACGAGGGCGTGGATTACGTCATCAAGCCGTCCGAGAAGGCCGTGAACCATATGAACGATTTCGTGCGCCAGATGCACACCCGTTCCGGCCTGATCAACGAGTGGGAGAATGGCCTGAGCCTGGCCGAGGCCGAGCAGAAGGTCACCGAATACGTGCTGCGCTTCACGCCGGAAGGCGTGCGCCCGCTGCTGGCCGGCAACACCATCGGCTCCGATAAGAAGTTCCTCGACCATTACATGCCGAACCTCATGAGCCACCTGCATTACCGCAGCGTGGATGTGAGCACATTCAAGGAGCTCGCCCGCCGCTGGTACCCGGCCGTGTACGAGAACCGCCCGCCAAAGAACGGTGGCCATCGTGCTCTCGCAGACATCATCGAGTCCTTGGACGAGCTGCGCTACTACCGTAAGGCGTTTATGGCTCCCGCCCCCGGCCCGGACGATGCCGCATCCAAGGCCATCGCCGCCGACATCGTAGCCACCAGCATCCTCAATAAGTAGTCCGCCGTACTTGGCTCCCCTCCCTGAGGGGAGTCTAGAGAGGTTGATATGCGCCAAACCGAAGCCCTGGCCATTCTGAACGCCGGCGCGAACGTGTTCCTGACCGGTGCGCCCGGTGCCGGTAAGACCTATGTCTTGAACGAGTTCATCCGCCAGGCTCGGGCCGACGGCGCCAGTGTAGCAGTCACCGCGTCCACAGGCATCGCCTCCACGCATATCAACGGCCAAACCATCCATTCGTGGAGCGGCGTCGGCGTGGCCACCGCCCTGAGCGCCAGCCTGCTCAAACTCATCAAATCCCGGCGCAAACGCAAGATTCAGGCCACGGACATCCTCGTCATTGACGAGGTTTCCATGCTGCACGCCTGGCTGTTCGACATGGTCGACCAAGTCTGCCGCGAAGTACGCCGTGATCCACGCCCGTTCGGTGGCATCCAGGTTGTCTTGTCCGGCGACTTCTTCCAGCTGCCGCCGGTTTCGGTGTCCGGGCGCAACCGCGACCTCATCGCCCCCACGCCCGAATTCATCGCCAGTCGCGAACGGTATGCCCGTGCCGGCTTGAACCCCGAAGGCTTCATCACCGAATCGCTGGTATGGCCCGAACTCAACCCGGTGATCTGCTATCTGACCGAACAGCACCGTCAGGATACCGGCGAACTGCTGACCGTGCTCACCGACATTCGCGAAGGCGACGTGACCCAGTCCGACCGTGACGTGCTCGTCACTCGTCTGGGCAAACTGCCCGAGCCCGGCCAGGTCGCCGTCCACCTGTTCCCGGTGAACCGGCAGGCCGACAATCTCAACGACATGCGCCTGAACCAGATCATGCTTGATCCACACGAGTTCCACGCCGAGACAGCAGGCCCTGCCAACCTGGTCGACCGACTCAAAAAGAACATGTTGGCCCCCGAGCGATTGATACTCAAGGAAGGCGCGGCTGTCATGGCCCTGCGCAACGACACCGATCGCCAGTACGTCAACGGCTCGCTCGGCACCGTGCGTGGCTTCGCACAGGAGAACAAGGGCGGCTGGCCGATCGTGGAATTCGAGAACGGCAACATCGTCACCATGAAACAGGCCACATGGGAGATGATGGACGGCGACACCGTGCTCGCCTCCGTCTCCCAGGTGCCGTTGCGCTGCGCGTGGGGCATCACCATCCACAAGTCGCAAGGCATGACGCTTGACCGTGCGGTCATGGACCTGAAGCGCACCTTCGCGCCAGGCATGGGATATGTGGCGCTGTCCCGAGTCGAATCGCTGGGCGGCCTCTATTTGGCCGGCGTCAACGAACGCATGTTCCTCGTCTCGCCCGATGCCGTGGTGCTCGACGGCGACCTGCGCGAAGCCTCGGCCGCGGCCTCAGACCAGTTGGCCGATGAAGGTGCAAGCGCGTTCAAACCTGCTGAGCCGGACGAATTCGTTGCCAATCCCGATGATGACTTCGCCCAAGACGCGTTATTCTGACATGATTCATGTTGTGTCGCTAAGAGGATTTGCGCTATACTGATACAGCTAATTCTCAGTAAGAGTGGACCTGATAGCCACTTTGAATGCTCAGCAGGCAACTGCTAGGGGCGAGCCATTTGGCTCGCCCTGTTTCGTACAGTTACAATGTTCAAGACAATGATGTGCATTGTAGCTACGGTGAAAGGTGTTTTATGCGGGGGAAGCGTTACCGGATAGGAATTGACGTCGGTTTGAATTCTGTGGGCCTTGCCGCAGTAGAAGTGTCCGATGAGAACAGTCCAGTGCGTCTGTTGAATGCGCAAAGCGTAATCCACGATGGTGGTGTGGATCCTCAGAAGAATAAGGAAGCGATTACGCGAAAGAATATGTCGGGTGTCGCTCGTCGCACGCGGCGTATGAGGCGTCGGAAGCGTGAGCGCTTGCACAAGCTCGATATGCTCCTCGGCAAATTTGGATACCCCGTTATTGAGCCGGAGTCCTTGGATAAGCCCTTTGAAGAATGGCATGTAAGGGCTGAGCTGGCTACACGATACATCGAAGATGATGAACTTCGCCGTGAGAGTATTTCTATCGCATTGAGACATATGGCAAGGCATCGCGGATGGCGCAATCCTTATCGTCAGGTGGACTCGCTGATCAGCGACAATCCATATTCGAAGCAATATGGCGAACTGAAGGAAAAAGCGAAGGCGTACAACGATGACGCAACTGCTGCGGAAGAAGAGAGCACTCCCGCGCAGTTAGTGGTGGCGATGTTGGATGCTGGATATGCGGAAGCTCCTCGACTGCGTTGGCGTACCGGTTCTAAAAAACCGGATGCGGAAGGCTATTTGCCGGTACGTTTGATGCAGGAAGATAATGCTAACGAGCTGAAGCAAATATTCAGGGTCCAGAGAGTGCCCGCGGATGAGTGGAAGCCGCTGTTCCGTAGTGTGTTTTATGCGGTGTCTCCTAAAGGTTCGGCAGAGCAGCGTGTCGGTCAGGATCCTCTGGCTCCTGAACAGGCTAGGGCATTAAAGGCTTCTTTGGCTTTTCAGGAGTATCGTATCGCGAATGTGATTACGAACCTAAGAATCAAGGATGCTTCCGCAGAACTTCGCAAACTTACTGTTGATGAGAAGCAAAGCATTTATGACCAACTCGTGTCACCTTCTTCGGAAGATATCACATGGTCTGATTTATGCGATTTCCTCGGCTTCAAGCGGAGCCAGTTGAAAGGCGTGGGTAGCTTGACCGAGGATGGAGAAGAACGTATATCCAGCCGTCCGCCTCGATTGACTTCAGTCCAGCGTATTTACGAGTCGGACAACAAGATTCGTAAACCGTTGGTGGCCTGGTGGAAATCCGCGTCTGACAATGAGCATGAGGCAATGATTCGCCTGCTGTCTAATACGGTGGATATCGATAAGGTGCGTGAAGACGTGGCGTATGCTTCTGCGATTGAATTTATCGATGGATTAGATGATGATGCGTTAACCAAACTTGACTCCGTTGATCTCCCCTCCGGTCGTGCTGCATACAGTGTTGAAACTTTGCAAAAACTCACTCGTCAGATGCTGACTACTGATGATGATTTGCACGAAGCACGTAAAACGCTGTTCAACGTTACGGATAGTTGGCGTCCGCCGGCAGATCCAATTGGGGAGCCTCTGGGTAATCCATCGGTCGACCGTGTGCTGAAAAACGTCAACCGATATCTCATGAATTGTCAGCAGCGCTGGGGTAATCCCGTCTCAGTGAACATTGAACATGTGCGCTCTTCGTTCTCGTCGGTTGCCTTTGCCCGCAAAGACAAGCGTGAATATGAAAAGAACAATGAGAAGCGTTCGATATTCCGCAGCTCGTTGAGTGAACAGCTTCGCGCGGATGAGCAGATGGAAAAAGTGCGTGAATCCGATTTACGGAGATTGGAAGCCATTCAGCGTCAAAATGGACAGTGCCTGTATTGCGGCCGTACGATTACATTCCGTACGTGCGAAATGGATCATATCGTTCCCCGGAAAGGCGTCGGCTCTACGAACACGAGGACCAATTTCGCTGCGGTATGTGCCGAATGCAATCGTATGAAATCGAACACTCCATTTGCGATTTGGGCAAGGAGCGAGGATGCCCAAACTCGAGGGGTAAGCCTTGCTGAAGCTAAAAAGCGTGTGACAATGTTTACTTTCAATCCCAAGTCATATGCTCCTCGGGAAGTGAAAGCGTTCAAGCAAGCGGTAATCGCAAGGCTTCAGCAAACGGAAGATGATGCTGCCATCGATAATCGTTCCATCGAATCAGTGGCTTGGATGGCTGATGAACTCCACCGCCGTATCGATTGGTATTTCAATGCGAAGCAGTATGTGAATTCTGCTTCAATCGATGATGCTGAAGCCGAGACAATGAAAACCACGGTGTCGGTGTTCCAAGGCCGTGTCACGGCATCTGCAAGACGTGCAGCTGGCATTGAAGGGAAGATACACTTTATTGGCCAGCAATCAAAGACTCGTCTGGATCGTCGTCATCATGCGGTGGACGCTTCCGTTATCGCGATGATGAACACGGCTGCTGCGCAGACGTTGATGGAACGTGAATCATTGAGAGAATCGCAGCGTTTGATTGGTCTCATGCCAGGCGAACGTTCATGGAAGGAATACCCCTATGAGGGCACTTCACGCTATGAATCGTTCCATCTTTGGTTGGATAATATGGACGTTTTGCTTGAGCTGCTTAATGATGCGTTGGACAATGATCGAATTGCTGTCATGCAATCGCAGCGTTATGTCCTTGGTAATTCCATAGCACATGATGCCACAATTCATCCGCTCGAAAAAGTGCCGTTGGGCTCGGCGATGAGCGCGGATCTTATTCGACGTGCTTCTACACCGGCCTTGTGGTGTGCTTTGACGCGTTTGCCGGATTATGATGAAAAAGAGGGTTTGCCGGAAGATTCACATCGTGAAATACGAGTGCATGATACTCGGTATTCCGCTGACGATGAGATGGGATTCTTCGCGTCGCAAGCTGCGCAGATTGCTGTGCAGGAAGGGTCTGCAGATATCGGTTCGGCGATTCATCATGCCCGCGTGTACCGGTGCTGGAAGACGAATGCCAAGGGAGTTCGTAAATATTTCTATGGCATGATTCGCGTATTCCAAACTGATCTGCTACGCGCTTGCCATGATGATTTATTTACCGTGCCGTTGCCCCCGCAGTCTATTTCGATGCGGTATGGCGAGCCTAGGGTGGTGCAGGCGCTGCAAAGCGGTAATGCTCAGTACTTGGGGTCGTTGGTTGTCGGTGATGAAATCGAGATGGATTTTTCCAGTCTCGATGTTGATGGTCAGATTGGCGAGTATTTACAATTCTTCTCGCAGTTTAGTGGAGGGAACCTTGCATGGAAACATTGGGTTGTTGATGGATTCTTTAACCAGACGCAGTTGAGGATAAGACCTCGATACCTTGCTGCGGAAGGATTGGCAAAAGCGTTTTCTGACGATGTTGTTCCAGATGGGGTCCAGAAAATTGTGACAAAACAAGGATGGCTACCTCCGGTTAATACAGCAAGTAAGACTGCGGTTCGTATCGTAAGACGCAATGCTTTTGGCGAACCGAGATTATCGTCGGCACACCATATGCCGTGCTCATGGCAGTGGAGGCATGAGTGAATCATGCAAAACCAGTGGCGTGTAATCGACTGTACCGATCTTGACGGCTCCATCTCCTATGAACGGGGAAGGATGCGAGTCGTCAAGAACGATACAGGGGAGTGCGTGGATGTGCCACTTGCTCAGATTGCGGTAGTGCTACTGGGATTGCATGTGCGATGTTCGGCTGCGGTATTACATGAGATGGCACGGTATGGCGTGTCAGTCATGCTCTGCGATTGGCGTGGTGTTCCTGACGCTGCGCTGCATGCATGGACTGACATGCCTACCACAGTTACCACGCGGCAATTGGCGCAGTCGAACATGTCTCTTCCTCGCAAGAAAAGTGCGTGGGCGCGTATTGTACAGATGAAGATTCGTGGACAAGCTGCTTGCCTCGATTCATCAAAACTCGAAGGTGGAGGCTTGCTACGAGGTATTGCAGCCTCTGTTCGTTCGGGTGATCCTTCCAATTGCGAAGGTCATGCTGCACGTGAATATTGGAGGCGAATGTTTCCTCAAGATGAGAAATTCAGAAGGATTCCGGGGCAGGGTTATGGTCGGAATGCGCAGTTGGATTATGCCTATATGGTGCTGCGAGGATTCGCGGTTAAAGCGGTGATAGCAGCAGGATTAATTCCATCTTTAGGCGTGAATCATCACGGGCGCGGCAATTATTTCTGTCTTGCAGATGATCTGTTGGAGGTATATAGGCCGGCAGTGGATTACAGAGTCTCACTGCTGAATGATGAAGACTCGTTGCAGGAGAAGGCAGTAAAGAAGCATTTGGTAGATGCTGTGAATCAACAATTCAACGGTTCCGGTTTGACTATACCGAGCTCATTGAATGATTTTGCGCAGCAATTTGGTTTATATTGCGAAGGCAAAATCGACAGGTTGCAGGTTCCCGAATATGTAGGCGAGTCATGAAACGCGATGAGGACAGTGGCGGCATGTGGTGCTTGGTGATGTTTGATTTGCCGGTCAAGACAAAACGGCAACGGCATGCTGCAACTGTCTTTAGAAATATGTTGCTCGACATGGGATATGGAATGGTGCAGTATTCCGTATATGTGCGGTATACGCCTACGCAATCGGGTAATAGGGCGACGGTCAAAATGATTAAAGACAATCTGCCAGCTAATGGCTTAGTTAGAATTTTGCATATTAGCGATCATCAGTGGTCCACGGCGGCCCGATTTTCTTCTGGAAAACGTGAGATTGAGGAAGAAACGCCTGACTTTCTCACGCTTTTTTGAACGTAGGAGAGTCTGAAAAGATTGAAAAATAGCCCTTCTTGATAGGCTATCAAGCTTATCAAGAAGGGTGAATGCTAATTCCCAGCAGCTGCTGCTGAGCATGTTCACGTTGAATCAAGCTTATCAAGAAGGGTGAATGCTAATTCCCAGCCCATTCCGTGCTGGATGTGCTATGCGATCAAGCTTATCAAGAAGGGTGAATGCTAATTCCCAGCAATCCGTCGGCCTCGCGCGTCGCGTTCGCAAGCTTATCAAGAAGGGTGAATGCTAATTCCCAGCTTTTGCTTGCGCATGTTTCACCTCCCTACAAGCTTATCAAGAAGGGTGAATGCTAATTCCCAGCGCGTGCGGATTGTTGCCCTCCCTGTCCTCAAGCTTATCAAGAAGGGTGAATGCTAATTCCCAGCAGGAGCTGGGTGAGCGAGTCAATACGTACCAAGCTTATCAAGAAGGGTGAATGCTAATTCCCAGCTGATGTCTCCTGTTGTGATTCGGTTTATCAAGCTTATCAAGAAGGGTGAATGCTAATTCCCAGCCCTGTGCCATCATCGTAAGAGATGTCATCAAGCTTATCAAGAAGGGTGAATGCTAATTCCCAGCGTTGGGGAACAGGTGATGGAACAGCTCTCAAGCTTATCAAGAAGGGTGAATGCTAATTCCCAGCCCGTCAGCGCCGCGCTCATGGAGGAGGACAAGCTTATCAAGAAGGGTGAATGCTAATTCCCAGCCTTGAAGGTAAATACCGTAAAGACCTTGCCAAGCTTATCAAGAAGGGTGAATGCTAATTCCCAGCGGTATGGTTGGTTGCGGTCATGATGATTCCAAGCTTATCAAGAAGGGTGAATGCTAATTCCCAGCTTAACTAGGTTATCGGCTATTTGCTGGACAAGCTTATCAAGAAGGGTGAATGCTAATTCCCAGCCTCGACTGGGGAGACGGCTGGATTGCCGCAAGCTTATCAAGAAGGGTGAATGCTAATTCCCAGCCCGGACTTACCGCAGAGGACACGGCGCTCAAGCTTATCAAGAAGGGTGAATGCTAATTCCCAGCCAGATGGATCGCCGTATGGCGCCGCTAGCAAGCTTATCAAGAAGGGTGAATGCTAATTCCCAGCCCCAGTGCGGTCTTGCTGAGCCGTGTGACAAGCTTATCAAGAAGGGTGAATGCTAATTCCCAGCGTCAATATCATGGCTACGCCGGTGAAAGCAAGCTTATCAAGAAGGGTGAATGCTAATTCCCAGCGCTTTCAACGCCGGTGGTAGGGAATCATCCAAGCTTATCAAGAAGGGTGAATGCTAATTCCCAGCATATGGATTTGGGTCATTACTGTTCCTCCAAGCTTATCAAGAAGGGTGAATGCTAATTCCCAGCAGGTCGAGCGCCTCCTGCCATCCGGCCTCAAGCTTATCAAGAAGGGTGAATGCTAATTCCCAGCACAGTATTATTGTCCTGATATTCATGTCCAAGCTTATCAAGAAGGGTGAATGCTAATTCCCAGCTCGTCGTCCATCTCTGTACCTCGGTTTCTCAAGCTTATCAAGAAGGGTGAATGCTAATTCCCAGCTCCATGACCGCGTCCATCACCTCATGCCCAAGCTTATCAAGAAGGGTGAATGCTAATTCCCAGCCATCGAGACGACGCGCGAACTTGAGGCCCAAGCTTATCAAGAAGGGTGAATGCTAATTCCCAGCCTTGCCTCCGTTCTGCATCCAGCTGTCGCAAGCTTATCAAGAAGGGTGAATGCTAATTCCCAGCACGCGGCGAAGAATCTTGTTATCGCGGCTCAAGCTTATCAAGAAGGGTGAATGCTAATTCCCAGCCAGCCACGCACGCCCATAATCCCGCCATCAAGCTTATCAAGAAGGGTGAATGCTAATTCCCAGCTATGGTGTAGCCAACAACAAAAACAAACCAAGCTTATCAAGAAGGGTGAATGCTAATTCCCAGCCGGGTAACAAGGTGGACATGCTCATTGACAAGCTTATCAAGAAGGGTGAATGCTAATTCCCAGCTGTTGAGGGGAACCGTATCAAACCTGATTCAAGCTTATCAAGAAGGGTGAATGCTAATTCCCAGCTGGTTTCCGTGCCGCATTGGTCGCAGTACAAGCTTATCAAGAAGGGTGAATGCTAATTCCCAGCTCATGGGACTGTGAGCGGCGGCGGCGTGACAAGCTTATCAAGAAGGGTGAATGCTAATTCCCAGCTAGAAGTGCAGATTCCGTTCCTGCAAACCAAGCTTATCAAGAAGGGTGAATGCTAATTCCCAGCAGGACGTGCAACGCAAGTATTTCAAGATCAAGCTTATCAAGAAGGGTGAATGCTAATTCCCAGCTCGTCGATGTGTTCCAAGAGGTTTGGTGCAAGCTTATCAAGAAGGGTGAATGCTAATTCCCAGCTATTGTTCGGGTGCGATGGTGATGATCACAAGCTTATCAAGAAGGGTGAATGCTAATTTTGAATGCTGGAATGCTTGGGTTGATTTGGCTGATTTAGCTGTGATGGCCGCTGCGGGAATGGCCCTTGCGCGGTTGGCGGCAGAGGTTGCGGCGCGGATTGCGGCACTGATTGTTGTGCCAATTGCGTCTGCGGTGAAAAATATGGCGACGGCTGTGTCTGACTGTTTATCGGCGGATGTTCCGGCTCAGGTTGTGGCTGGAATGGAGAATATTGCGGTTGCGCCATTGTATGCCCCTGCCCCTTCATTGCCATTTCATTGGCGCATGGCGAGGGCTGAAAACCAAGATGATGAATCCTGCATGAGTTATCCGTGATTCCTGTGCGTTGGTACAGCGCGGAAGGTTGAGCAGCCGACATATGCAGGCTTGTCGGTTCACGCGAATATCGTGGAACACATGACTTCCAATACCCTTCGTATGTCAACCATGTTCCTGCGCACCCTGCGCGAGGACCCCGCTGATGCCGATGTCGATTCAGCCAAGCTGCTGCAGCGCGCCGGCTATATCCGCAAGGCCGCACCCGGTATCTGGACCTGGCTGCCGCTCGGTCTGCGCGTGCTGAACAAGATCGAGGCCATCATCCGCGAGGAGATCAACGGCATCGGCGCCCAGGAAGTGCACTTCCCGGCCCTGCTGCCGCGCGAACCCTACGAGGCCACCCATCGCTGGGAGGAGTACGGCGATAACATCTTCCGTTTGAAGGATCGCCACGAGGCCGATTACCTGCTGGCCCCCACCCACGAGGAGATGTTCACCCTTCTGGTCAAGGACATGTACTCCTCTTACAAGGACCTGCCCGTCACCCTGTACCAGATCCAGACCAAGTACCGCGACGAGTTCCGTCCGCGCGCCGGCCTGATCCGTGGTCGTGAATTCGTCATGAAGGACGCCTACTCCTTCACCATCGATGAAGAAGGCATGCGCAAGGCCTACTATGACGAGCGCGGCGCTTACGAGCGTATCTTCCAGCGTCTTGACCTGAAGTACGTACCTGTGTTCGCCATGTCCGGCCCGATGGGCGGCTCCGCATCCGAGGAGTTCCTGGCTCCGATGCCGATCGGCGAAGATACCTTCGCGCTGGCACCTTCCGGCAAGGCATGGAATGTGGAGGCCCTGAGCACTCCGGAACTACCGGAAATCGATGCTTCCACCACTCCCGCCGCTTCCAAGGAAGCCACCCCGGATGCCAAGACCATCGATAACATGATCGAGCGTGCCAACGCCGACCACCCGCGTACTGATGGCCGTGAATGGCAGGCTTCCGACATCCTCAAGAACGTGGTGATCACCGTCAAGCACCCTGAGGATGAAGAGCATGACGAGCCGTGGCGTGAAGTGATTGTCGTCGGCGTGCCCGGCGACCGTACGGTGGATATGAAGCGACTGGAAGCCCAGTTCGCGCCCGCCGAACTTGAGGAAGCCACTGAGGAAGACCTGAAGCAGCACCCCGAACTGGTGCCCGGTTACATCGGACCGATGGTGCTTGGCCCGCAGGCCGAGGCTGCTGGCGTGAAGAACCCGGTTCGCTACCTGATCGACGCGCACGTGGTCAAGGGTTCCGCTTGGTTCACTGGTGCCGATGAGAACGAGGTCGACTACTACAACCTGGTGTACGGCCGTGACTTCAAGGTCGACGGCGTGGTGGAAGCCGTTGAGGTTCGCCACGGCGACATGAGCCCGGATGGTTCCGGTCCGTTGAGCTTCGAGCGTGGTGTGGAAATCGGTCAGGTGTTCCAGCTGGGTCTCAAGTACTCCAAGGCACTGGACCTGAAGGTGCTCGACCAGAACGGCAAGGCCGTGCCGGTGTGGATGGGCTGCTATGGCATCGGTGTTTCCCGCGTGCTGGCCTGCATCGCCGAAACACACCACGACGAAGCCGGCTTGGCTTGGCCGTCCGTGATTGCCCCGGCTGCCGTGCACGTGGTGGCCACCGGCAAGGACGCCGTGGCGTTTGAAGGTGCCGAGAAGCTGGTCGCCGAGCTTGAAGCCAAGGGCCTTGAGGTTATTTACGATGACCGCAAGAAGGTGTCTCCGGGCGTCAAGTTCAAGGATGCCGAGCTGATCGGCGTGCCGCTGGTCGCCGTGGTCGGCCGCGATTACGTCAACGACGGCACCATCGAACTGCGCGACCGCAACGGCGAAAACAAGGTCGCCGTGCCCGCCGCCGAAGCCGCCGACGCGCTCGCCGAGCGCTTCGCCGCCCTCAGTTGAGTCCCACTTACTCAGCCTCGGCGTTAATCGCATCAAGCGCCATTCTGCCCAGTCGCAGAATGGCGCTTTGCTGTGGATAACCGAAACTTATCCACATTCTTAAAAATTCAACTGCGTCACAGTATCCACATTTGCCAGTTGCCCTTGTGCGCTTCAAATGCCATGCCTCACAGTGGAGGTACCGCTGGGGCGTGCAAGCCGGCAATGAAGCCGGAGACAGGCTCCGGCGGTCCACATCCAAACAACAGGCCAGCAGGCCGAGGAAAGGACCGATCATGGCAAATCAACAAGCAGCAGTGACCGTCACCGGCTTTGTGGCCGGTGATCCGACACTAGGCGGAACCGAGAGCTTCCGCGTGCTGACATTCCGTATGGGCAGCACGCGCAGTCGACTCAACCCGACTACCAGACAATGGGAGGATTACGGAACCGCATGGGTGGGCGTCAAAGCGTTCCGTGCTTTGGCCGTGAACGCCGCCAGTTCGGTTCGCCGCGGTGACCGCATCATTGTGGTCGGCTCACTCATCACCGAGCAGTGGACCAATGAGCAAGGCGAACCGCGCAGTAGAACCGTTCTCGAAGCCACCAACATTGGGCATGACCTGACCTTCGGCACCACGTCGCTGATCAAGCCACAGCGTGCCGGTAATGGGAACGGAGGCAATGGTGGCAACGGTAACGGCAATGCCAACGGTGCCGTCGAAGGTATGGATGGCGGAAACGGGCAACGAGCATCGTCGCCGTACGTTAGGCCAACGCAATATGGCGCGGGCGGTGCCGCATCCGGTGTGGGTATTGACCCGTATGCGACCTCGTCGGAATCTGGCCCCGTCGAATTTGGGGTCACCTCCGATTCCGGCCAATCGCCGTCGCCATCAACCGAGTCCGCGGCCGTGGCCGATGCCGTCATGTCGCAACCGGACGCCGACACCAATCAACCACAGCCCGTGGCCCAACAAACCTACGTCGACGGTTTCGCCGAATCTTCCAATCCCAGTGATTCCGAATTCTGAGTGCCAACCATACATCATGAAAAACCGCTGTGTTCGCCTGTAATCGAGGCAAACACAGCGGTTTTCCTTTACATAACGGGGATTACCAAATACGCACACGGTCCTTGGGCGCGAGCCACATGGCGTCGCCTTCGGTCACGCCAAAGGCATCGTAGAAGAGGTCCACGTTGCTGGCGATGCCGTTGGTGCGGAATTCGGCCGGAGAATGCGGGTCGATCTGCAGGTACTGTTCGGCCAGCTCGTCGCGGTTCTTGGTGCGCCAGATGGAGGCGTAGCTCAGGAAGAAGCGCTGCAGGCCGGTGAATCCGTCCATTTCGGGGGCGGTATCGAGCAGTGCCTTGATGGCGGCGGGGGAGCCGTCTTCTTTGGCGTCGGACTTACCTGCCGCCTTGCCGAGCGCGAATGCATACGCCTTGAGCGCGATGTTCACGCCGCCCAAATCGCCGATATTCTCGCCGATGGTCAGCGCGCCGTTCACGTGCGGTGCCTTATCAGGCTCGTCAGCGTACTTCTCGGCCAGCTGCAGCGGCACAAAGCTGTTGTACTGGGCGATCAATGCGCCGGTACGGGCCTCGAAGTTCTTGCGATCCTCGTCGGTCCACCAGTTGTTGAGCTTGCCGTCGCCGTCGTACTGCGAACCCTGATCGTCGAAGCCATGGCCGATCTCGTGGCCGATCACTGCGCCGATGCCGCCATAATTCGCCGCATCCTCGGCCTTCGGGTCGAAGAACGGGGGCTGCAGAATCGCGGCCGGGAACACGATGACGTTCATGCTCGGCTCGTAGTAGGCGTTCACCGTCTGCGGATTCATCAGCCATTCGTCCTTGTCGACCGACTTGCCGACCTTGGCCAGCTGATAGCCGGTCTCGTACAGGTTCGCGGCCTTGGCGTTCTCGGCGGGCAGCGCATCCGCGGAAACACTCAGCGCCGAATAATCGCGCCAGTGGTTGGTGTAGCCGATCTTCGGCGTGAACTTGGAGATCTTCTCCAGAGCCTTGGCCTTGGTGTCCTCGCCCAGCCAATCGGAATTGGTGATGGACACGCGGTAGGCGTCAATCAGATTGGCGACCAGCTCTTCCATGCGGCGCTTCGAGCTTTCGGGGAAGTGCAGGCGCACGTATTCGCGGCCCACATCTTCACCACAAATGCCGTTGACCAGGCTCACCGCGCGCTTCCAACGATCGCGCTGCTTCTTGGCACCGGAGAGCACCTTGCCGTAGAAGTCAAAGTTGGTGGTGTCGAAGTCGCGAGACAGGGAGGAGGCGAAGCCCAGAATCATGTGAACACGGGCCCACAGCTTAAGGTCGGCCAGATCGGCCTCGGCCCAGAACGCATCAAGACCAGTGAGGAAGCTCGGCTCGTGCACAATGACGCGCGCGAACACAGACTTGAAATCAATCGGCTGAGCCTTGGCGGCTTCGGTGGCGTCATAAGCGGTCTGCCAAGCGTCGATCCAAGAACCGAGATCGAAGTTTTTCAGCGTGGCGGCCAGATCGGCGTAATCGGTGGGGTTGTAGGTCTTCACCGAGTCGCGCGTGGCCACATTGTCCCAATGGTTGGCGGCGATCTTGGTTTCCACGGCAAGGAAGTGGCGGGCCATGCCGAGCGCGGCTTCGCTGGGAACCGTGGCGGGAGCGTTGCTCTCGTCATCGCCGGTGTTGGACGGCAGCTCATCGCCACCGTTGGACTCGGCGGCGGGCGCGTATCCGGCGTTCACCAGCTGGGTGGCGACCATCGCCACGTATGCTTCGCGCACGGGAGCGTAGTGATCCTCGCGATAGTAGGCTTCATCCGGCAGACAAAGGCCGGCCTGCTCAAGGTGGGCGATGTTGCGGTCCGGGTCGCCCGGGTCGCCGTAAACGGCCAAGCCGAACAGATCGGGGCCGCCGGCTGGGTTGATCGTGCCGAGCACGCGCGTGAGTGCGGCCTTGTCGATGGCGGAATCGATGAGGTCAAGCTCGTCGCGGATTGGGTCAAGCCCGGCGGCCTCTATGGCGTCGGTGTTGAGGAATGAGCGGTACAGGGCCTCAGACTTGACAGCCGGGCAGTCGTCGGCGTCGAGGATGTCGCGTACTTGGTTTTCGGCGTCTTCGGCAAGCTTGTCGAAGGAGCCGTAGCGCGAACGATCGTCGGGCAATCGGTAGGTGTCGATCCATGGGCCATTCACGTAGCGGAACAGGTCGTTGGTCGGCTTGATGACGGAGGAGAACGATGCCGGGTCGATGCCCGACGTCAGCGTTTCGGTTTCGTTGGTCATGGCCCTAAGCCTAATCGCGGCGGGGGAGAAGCGTTGATGGTGCAGATATTGCGTTATGGGCATTGCGCTGTCAGTGAACTAGACAGATTGCCTAATTGTGGTGATGGTTCAAATTAGACAACTTGTCTATCATAGTATGTGGAATCTGAACATGGACCTTGAGCTAAGGAGTTACGATGAGCAATCCGAACGAGGACCAGTGGAATGGCCAGACGGGCCAGCCCAACCAGAGCCAGCCGAACCAGCCGAATCCGGCGGGTCAACCGGGCCAACCGCAGTATGGTGCGTATGACAGCAATCATGGCGGCCAATATCCTCCGCAAGGTGCGCCGGGAGCGCAAGACACTCAGAATCAGCATGCGCAGAACGGCCAGCCACAAGGCGAACCGAACCAGAACCCGTACTACGGCCCGTACGCCTACAATCCGAACTATGGCCCGAACGGCCAGCCGGCATGGGGGCCGGACGGTCGGCGGTATCAGGCGGACGGCCAATCGAATAGCCAAGCGGACGGGCAGCCGAATGGTCCATGGGGCGATCAAAGTCAACCCGGCTGGCAGCAGACCAACTGGTATGTCGGCAATTTCAGTCCATTCCGCCTGATCGAGGAATGGCTGCCGGAAAAAGCCAAGACCAAGATTCGCATCATTTACGGCGTGGTGGGCGTGGCCGCCATCGCCTTGGGCGCTGCGCTGTTGCTGGTGCCGAACAAGACGCTGGCTTTGGCCGCATTGTTGCTCGGCGTGTATTTCGTGATTTCCGGCGTGGTGCGCATCGTCAGCGCTCTCGTGGAGCCGGGTCTGCCGAGCGGCTGGCGTGTGCTGGACGTGTTCGTCGGCATTCTGCTGACCTTTGGCGGCGTGGTGGTTGTGCGCAACTACGGCATGACCGGTCAGACGCTGGCATTACTCATTACTTTGATGGTCGGTTTCGGATGGATTATGGAAGGCGTGCTGTCGCTGGTTGAATCGTGGCGTATCCCGCATTCCGGCTGGGCCATCGCCTATGCCATCATCTCGATTATCGCCGGCTTCGTGGTGCTGATGAGCCCGCTGAGCTCCGCCGTATTCATGATTATCTTCGGCGGATGCGCCATGGTGGTGATGGGGATTACTTCAGTGATTCGCGCGTTCACTTTCGGCAAGCGTCGCAAGTAATCTCACGCTTCATGCAACCAGTCCCCAGACAATCAATCCAAAGCGCCCGTGCAGGCTATGTGCTGCCGGGCGCTTTTTCTCGGCCTTGGCCATTAATGGGCTGCGAGTGGATTTCAGGTAGGCTTCTGGCGGTTGACCTCGGGCTGGTCTAGAGTTGAGAACAAGTCTCAACAAGGTAGAAAGAATCTCATGATCGAACTGAAAACCCCTCGTGAAATCGAGGAAATGAAGCCGGCTGGTCGTTTTGTCGGCGGCATTCTGAAGGAACTGCAGGAGACCACCAAAGTTGGTACCAACCTGCTCGAAATCGACGAGTTCGTCCACAAGAAGATCGTGGACCGCAAGGGCGCCGAATCCTGCTATGTTGACTACGCTCCTGACTTCGGCACCGGCCCGTTCGCCCACTACATCTGCACCTCCGTCAACGACGCCGTGCTGCACGGCGTGCCGTACGACTACAGCCTGAAGGACGGCGACCTCGTCTCCCTCGATCTCGCCATCTCTGTGGACGGCTGGGTGGCCGATTCCGCCGTCAGCTTCGTGGTCGGCAAAGACCCGGACCCCGAAGACCTGCGCATCATCAAGTGCACTGAGGAAGCGCTCGCCGCCGCCATCGACGTGGCCAAGCCCGGCAACCGTCTCGGCGACATCTCCAACACCATCGGCGACGTCGCGCGCGAATACGGCTACCCGATCAACCTCGAGTTCGGCGGTCACGGCGTGGGCCACATCATGCACGGCGACCCGCACGTGCCGAACGACGGCCGCGCCCACCACGGCTACAAGCTGCGCGAAGGCCTGGTCATCGCCATCGAACCGTGGTTCCTCAAGACCACCGACGAGATCTTCCAGGATCCGAAGGACGGCTGGACCCTGCGTGCCTCCGACGGCTCGCGCGGCGCCCACTCCGAGCACACCATCGCCATCACCGAGAACGGCCCGATCGTCTTCACCGATCGCACCAACCTCTGATCGGCGTTTGGCGTATGGTAGGTGCCTGATTGGCCTGTGATGGGCGATCAGCGTCTCATTAGCCGTCCGTCTGTTCGCGGTTTTCCCGCGAATTCGAGACGTAACAAGCCGAAGTGCGTTTGCTTTGATAGCATGAGCGCACTTCGGCTTTCGTGTATCGACCGGCATTCGCCAGCGGTAACACAGAAGACATAGAGTACCGAACACTAGTGTTCGCGAACGCGTGAACGTTAATGTTTGGGGTAAGTGGTTCATGAAGAGGAAGGTGCGCGAATGGCAACGGCACAACTTGATGTCGATTCGAACAAGTTCAACCTGCCCGTGGTTAAGGCTAGTGCAGGGCCGGATGGCATCGTCGTTTCCAAACTGCGCAACGATGGCTGGGTAACGCTTGATCCCGGATTCCTCACCACCGCGCAGTGCGAATCGAAAATCACCTACATCGACGGCAAGCATTCGATTTTGCGCTACTGCGGTTACCCCATCGAGCAACTGTGCGAGAACTCCGATTTTCTGGAGGTGGCGTGGCTGCTGCGCCACGGCGAGCTGCCGAGCAGGGCTGAGTATGAGCAGTTCTGTGCGGACATCAATCACAAGACGATGGTTGGCGAAGACTTCCGTACCTTCATGGGTTCGTTCCCGCGCTCCGCTCACCCGATGAGCGTGCTTGCCTCCGCCATCAATGCGCTGGCCACGTTCTACCCGGACACCACCGATATTTCTGACAACGACCAGCTTGATGAGGCCGCCAAGATCATCATGGCCAAGGCCCGTACGATTGTGTCGTACATCTTCCGCCGTCGTCGCGATGAGCCGATGCTGTACCCCGATTACGCGCGCGGCTATGTGGACGACTTCCTGCGCATGTGCTTCGCTGTGCCGTACGAGCCGTTTGAATCCGACCCGCTGTATGTGCATGCTTTGGGTCGTTTGTTGATTATTCATGCCGACCATGAGCAGAACTGCTCGACCTCGGTGGTGCGTATCGCCGGTTCCGCCCACGCCAACCTGTATTCGGCGGTGGCCGCTGGCGTCAATGCGCTGTCTGGTCCGTTGCATGGTGGTGCGAATGAGGCCGTACTGCGCCAATTGAAGGCGATTCGTGATTCCGGCAAGTCTGTGGCCGAGTTCGTGCGTGATGCCAAGGAGAATGGCCAGAAGATTTCCGGCCTTGGCCACCGTGTATACAAGTCGTATGATCCGCGCGCGGCGATTGCCAGGAAGTATCTGGAAAAGATCATGGAGCGCGAAGATACGCAGAAGCTGCCGTCTGACGAGCGCGCGCTGTTCGCCGTGGCCACCGAGCTTGAAGATATTGCGCTGAATGACGAATATTTCGTATCGCGCAACCTGTATCCGAACGTCGACTTCTACACGGGCTTGATTTATCGGGCGATCGGCTTCGATCCGGCCATGTTCACCACGCTGTTCGCGCTGGGCCGCATTCCCGGTTGGATTGCGCAGTACCGTGAGATGTTGGCCGACCCGAATACCAAGATCGGCCGCCCACGCCAGGTCTACACCGGTCCGGTCGAGCGCGATTTCGTGCCGATGGACGAGCGGTGATTGTTGGTTTGAGAAAGCGCTTCGCTGGAGATTCCAGTGAGGCGCTTTCTATATGTACAGCGCAAACCAGCTATGCTGCGACGGCTGCATAAGAACTAGCAGGGCTAGTTCTGAAATTGAAATAATGTGTGCGGTATCGAGGCGCACCGAGGGAAGGCGTACGAAGGTACGTCGACCGAGGGGCAACGAAGATAACGCTCCATTATTTCAATTTCAGTTCTTGTGCAGCTTGGCGTTGAGCTCAATTCCCACCTTGCGGTAGCGGGCTTCGATGCGGCCGTTCACCGAGTTGCGGATAAACAGAATGTTGTCTTTGCCGGAGAGCTCAGCACCCTTGACCACTTCCAGCGGTTCGCCAGCGGCGGCCTTGGCCTTGTCCCAGATGGTGATCTTAGTGCCGGCGGTGATGTACAGACCGGCTTCGACGGTGCAGTTATCGCCCAGAGAGATGCCGATACCGGCGTTGGCGCCGAGCAGCGAGTGCTCGCCGATGGAATTGCGCAGCTTGCCGCCACCGGACAAGGTGCCCATGATGGAGGCACCGCCGCCGATGTCGGAACCGTCACCCACGACCACGCCTTGCGAAACACGGCCTTCGACCATGGAGACGCCGAGCGTGCCGGCATTGAAGTTCACGAATCCGGCGTGCATCACGGTGGTGCCGGAAGACAAGTAAGCGCCGAGGCGCACGCGGTCGGCGTCGCCGAGGCGCACGCCGGTGGGCACTACGTAATCGATCATGCGCGGGAACTTATCCACACCGAACACGTTGACAGTGGCGGCAGGAGCTGCGGCAGGCAGTCCGGCCTGGGAGGCGAAAGCGAGAGCGGCTTCGGTGGAGGCGCGTTCGACGTCGGCCTTGCGCAGCGTGAAGTCTTCAACGGCGAAGGGGCCGTAGTTGGTCCACACCACATTGGCGAGCTGGGCGAAGATGCCGTCGAGGTTCAGCGTGTTCGGCTTGGCCATGCGCATGCTCATCAAATGGAGCTTCAGGTAAGCGTCCGCGGCATTACTGATCGGCTCGTCCAACTGGCTGACGACGAATACCGGCACGCGGCGAATGCCACGGGCGTCGGCCTCATCGTGAGCCAAAGTACCGAAATTGTGGTTCGGGCGATCGGACTCGGCCGGTGCCTCACCGAGATTCAGTTCGGGGTACCAGACGTCCAGGGTGGTGCCGGCGGCGTCTACGCTGGCCAGACCCCAGCCCCATGCGGTACGCTCTTCGCTCATAGTTGCTCCTTATTGTTGTACGCGCTAGTGCACGCTTGTGGACGCGCGATGCGATTAATGATTCCCACCTTAGCCTTATGTGCGCCTAGGTGAGGGACGATGCCCGCGAAATGGCTTGAAATCGTATTTCCCGGTAAAAAATTACCGAGTGTGATTGGCGATGGGATGATAGGTTCTCCGGTGAAATTCGCTGGTGAACAACTCGACAAGGAGGTGTGCGATGTGATGTTGCATCATTCGGGAGCATAGGCTGTGGCCATGCGACGCCCGGCATCATAGAGTTTGCGCTTGAGCGAATCGGGCTCAAGAATCACTACGCGGCCATCCCAGGAATACTGCAATGCCCACCAGAACACAGCGCGTTCGGGAGCATCGACGATGACTTCGAACTGTGTGCCGTCCGGCGAATGTTTGATTTGAGGGTCGTCGAACCATTCGAACACGTTGTTGAGCATGGATTCGTCTCGTACGGCCATGCGGATGCGAATCGGGGCATCGGCTACGGGGTATGGACGGTGGCGCATGAAGTTCACTGCGTCAAAATCAGCTGGTGCTGGTTTTTCCAGTGGCACTGTGCCGTTCCTGCCTTTGGCGCTGACGTTGGCGATTCGGTTGACCACGAAAATGCGGAGGTTGTCTTCGCCATGCAGGTGGCAGATGAGGTAATAGCGTCCGTTCTTGTACACCATCTGGTACGGGTCGGCGGTGTAGGTAATTCGGCCTGCACCCGTACGGCTTTTATGCGGTATCAAGGTGCCATCCGGTCCGTAATCACGGTATTGGAAGGTTACGCCGTGGCCTTCTTCGATGGCTTGATTCAGCTGGTCGATAGTGGATAGGAACTCACCGTTGATATGCGTGTAGGTGGCCACATGGTCCAGGTAGCCTACTGCCTGCCCGGCGGCGCCTGCGAGCTCGCGGATTTTACCGATGAGGTCGTCCATGGTGTCGAGGCTGATGCGAGATAGGGTAAGACTGTCTAGTAGCAGTCGCATTTCGGCGGTGGATAGGAATGCGTCAAGATACCAGCCGGGTTGTGGATTCTTGCATTCGATGCCGGCAAGGTCGCTTTCGGTGAGATGCCCGATATGTCTGCCGAGAAATTCCGTGGCGGTAAGCTTTTTGAGCTGGTTTCGTATGGTCTTCTCGGTCGGCAGCTCGCTTGGATCTTCCAGCTGGTGTTTACGGGCAAGCTCATCGAGTATTTGCCGCACGGTCAGGCCATGCCCAAAGTAACTGTGACGCCACAGCACCTCGAAGATTTCGAGGGTGGTGTTCCCTGCATAGGATTTGCGTTGCGCCGGCTTGTCTGCATCCATACGTTAAGGCTACCGCGCGCTTCGTCTAGGATGGAAACGTTGGGTTGAAATACATTCGTTGGAAAGGAGGCTCGCCCATGAGCAAAGGGTATGGTGTGTTTGGCCATGTTCCCGATAATGCGGATGACGATGGCCTCCTGCCTTATGAGGATGATGATTCCGGCGTTTCCTGGGGCCATGCGTTGCGTCGTTGCAATCCTTGGAAAAGGGGAGACGACGAAGATGCCGATTACGACGACGGTCGGTATGACATAGATGACACTGATGACACTAATGGGGGCAGGGGCATCTATGCCGGTAAAAACGGCGGAGTAGGCGGCATTTCTGGTGAGACGGGTGGAATACTTGGTAGCTCAGGCGCGGCCGGCAGCAGAGACGTAACGTTTGGCGGAACAAACAGTTTGTCCGCCGCCGATGCGGTGATGCCCTATCGTTTCAGGCAAGGACGTTCCGTATGGTTCGACGATGAGGACGAAGGCCATTTCGCCGGGTCTGCGAAGCGTGCCGAAGCCCATGCCGTCCCTATCCTTGCGTTACGCAACGATGTGGAATCGTCATCGTCGAATGCCGTGCTCGCTCGTGCCCGTAGCATTGCGCGCAAAGCGGCCACCATGGTTATCAATCCGGTATACAGCGAAAATCATCGAACCGGGTATGCCGAGCTTGACGGTATTCTACGTGGCACCACCAGCCCATCGAGTAGGTATCGTACCAGCGTGCAATTCGACCTCGATACGGGGGAGGAGGTCGGCGGCAAGTGCTCATGCCCGGCTTACGGCCGTGGCTATGGCATGTGCAAGCACATGATTGCGCTCGCCTTCATATTCTGCGATGATCCGCAGCGTTTTGAAGGCTACCGTGCCGGGGCTGTGAGGCCGTCTCGGACGCTGATTGACTATATGGAGCACGCCGATAGGCAAGACGCTCAAGCCAAAATTCGTCGTCGCAATGCGGTTATGCGTCGGTTTGATGCCACGCAAGGGAAAAACGGTGCAAATGCTCGGCGTACAAAAAGCGGATACGGCTCTCGTGCCGGCACCCGAGGCGGCGGGTATCAGGGTGACAGCGAGACTGTGGGCTTGGGGCAGGTGCAGCTTGTCCCGATATTGAGTTTCATCGACGGCGTGTGGAGCGTGGAGTTCAAGATCGGCTCGGCTTCCAATGGGTCCAGCTATGTGCTGAAATCGATTCCGCAATTTGTGCTTGCCATGGCGAACGGCGACTATGCGGATTATGGGCAGAAGCTTGCCTTTACTCATACGCCGGATATGCTCGATGATGATTCGCGCCCACTGCTGGACGTCCTTGATGATGCGATGGCCGTGCGTCGTGCGGCCGAGCAGCAGGACAGGTATTACGGGCATATCGCCATCGACCGTCATCTGACGCTTTCAGCACCGGAAGTGGCCCGGTTGCTGTCCGTACGTGAGGGCAGAGGCGTACAGCTCGTGCTGAACACATGGTTCTCCGGGCAGCCTGCATCGGTGCCAGTTGATGGTGGCGAGCCAGATTTTCTCATGCGCATTGCGCGGCGTGATTTCAATACGTATGGTCCGGATGCCGGATACCTGCTTACCGGAGTGCCAGCGGTGGAAACCGTGATTGACGGCGGCAAGAATGTATGGCTGTTGCTCGCCTCCACTAATCCGGCCGGTGCGGTATCCGCCATGATGGCGGGCTCTCAGCGTAAAAGCGCAGCAGGATGCCGATTCGTCCGTTGCCCGAAACGATTGATTCCGTTGCGAGGACTATTGGGAGACCTGTTTGAACCCGATGGCGAGGGGCAGGTCATTGCCGGCGATGACATCGCCCTATTCGCACGCACGCTATTGCCTCAGCTGGTTGGTGCCGGACTGTTGGAGGCCAGTGAGATTCCTCGCGAGCTGGCTGAATTAAGCCCTACGGAATGCAGCCTCCAGTTTTATCTGGATCGTGATGAGCATGGTGTGCAATGCGAGGTCAAGGCACGCTACGGCGATGCCATTGTCCCGTTGCTACCCGATGGCCCGACGGTGCATGCTGAGGGCGAGCGTTCCATCCCCTTGTCTCGGGGCGTGATTGGGCGTGATTTCGACGCTGAGCATCTTGCGATTGATGTAGTGCGTGAATTCTTTACCATGCCTGACCAGCGCAAGCGCGTTGCGGCCGCCACTCATCAGACGGTGAATGGGTTCCGAACGCCGGCCGTGCGAAAGGCCACCAAAAAATTCGTGTCTGATGCGGCCACTATCGATCGCGATGACACCACGCAGATCGTTCGTCTCTTTGACGAGGGATTGCCGGCACTAAAGGAAGTAGGGGAGGTCTTCACCACACCGGCTTTTGACCGGCTGATCGCGCCCAAGCCACCAAGCGTCAAAGTCGGGTTGTCCATCAAAGGCAACTTGGTGGAGATATCACCCCTCGCTGATGAAGTGCCGCCGGACGAAGTGGGTGCCTTGCTATCTTCGTACCGTCGGCGTCAACGATTCCATCAGTTGAAGGACGGCACGCTTGTCAAACTCAGCGGCGCGAATCTCAGCGCGTTGGACCGATTGGCCAGCGACCTCGATCTGAGCGAGCAGCAGCTCAACTCCGGGCTGATCGAGTTGCCGGGTGGTCGAGCATTCCTACTGGATGGTGAGCTGCCGGATGACGGCTCCGATGTAGTCAAGGACGCTTCGTTCACCGAATACATCGACGATCTCAAGATCATCGACCCTAAGTCGTATGAAGTGCCGGATAGTCTCAAGCATATTCTGCGCCCTTATCAGGTCGAAGGCTTCCAATGGCTGAACACGTTGTGTGACAAGGGTTTTGGCGGCATTCTGGCCGATGAGATGGGCTTGGGTAAATCCGTGCAGCTTATCGCGTTGCTCCTGTCTCGATATCAGCGGAATACCGGCGAGATGGGCAACGGCAGCCTTGGCCCATCGCTGATCGTGTGCCCGGCGTCCTTGGTGTACAACTGGGGTGCCGAATTCACCAAGTTCGCCCCGAGCTTCAATGCCGTGGTGGTGGCCGGTACCAAAGCCGAGCGCCGTACCGCCATCGGCCGTGCGTTCCGGGCGGATGAACCCACCGTGCTCATCACCTCATACGACCTGCTGCGCCGAGATGTCGATGATTACACCGCCAATGAGCAACGTTTCAATGTCATGGCATTGGATGAAGCCCAGTACATCAAGAATCACACCACGAAAATAGCCAAAGCGGTCAAGGCCGTGGCCGCCGACCATCGTTTCGCCTTGACTGGCACGCCGATCGAAAACCGACTCTCCGAACTATGGAGCATTTTCGACTTTCTGATGCCGGGGCTGCTCGGCTCATATAAGCGATTCCATGAGCGTTATGAGTTGCCCATCTCCAATGCCCGGGCCGCGGATGGCAGCACGGCTGAAGGTCGGGCCGCCGCACAAGTCAATCCTGAGGCCGCTCGGGTATCTCGCCAATTGCAGTCGTTGGTGGGCGTGTTCATCAAGCGCAGGCTGAAGTCCCAGGTGTTGACCGATTTGCCGGACAAGCTAGAGACCACGCTGACCGTGCGGCTTGCCGGCGAACAGCGCAAACTGTATGCGGCTCACGAGCAGCGGCTCAGAATGCAGCTCGAACACAGCGAAGAAGCCGATTTCAACACGTCGAAGATTCGCATTCTCGCCGAGTTGACCAAGTTGCGCCAGATCTGCTGCGATCCGAGGCTGCTGTACGCCGATGCCAAG
>UMFM01024298.1_pt1 | contig 29979 bp, 28 predicted proteins | sample 1965011 | NCBI WGS metagenome assembly UMFM01 (sample SAMEA4836046, study PRJEB28245) | human gut metagenome | biome: gut microbiome; material: fecal sample | place: Denmark | collected 2008 | reverse complement strand
AGAGGCGGTGTGGCCCGGGCCACCGGCGAGTACCAGGTGCTCGGCCTTGTCGACGGCCTCCTGGAAGTCCTTGGCGTGATACATGGCCAGGACAGGGGAGAGCTTCTCGTGGGAGAACTCCTCCTTGGCGGGGTCGGTGGAGGTGACCTCGGCGATCAGGATCTTGGTCTTGGCAGGAACCTCGATACCGGCGAGCTCGGCGATCTTGGCGGCAGCCATGCCGGGGATGCGGTGATCGAGAGCGCCGTTCTTGAACATGGCGCCGCGCAGGGCCTCCATCTCGGCACCCTGCTTGACGAAGTAGCAGCCGCGCTTCTGGAATTCGGCCTTAACCTGGTCATAGATGGTGTCGATGACGGTCACGGACTGCTCGGAAGCGCAGATCATGCCGTTGTCGAAGGTCTTGGAGTGGATGATGGAGTTGACGGCGAGCAGAACGTCGGCGGTGTCGTCGATGATGACCGGGGTGTTGCCGGCGCCAACGCCCAGGGCGGGCTTGCCCGAGGAGTAGGCGGCCTTGACCATGCCCGGGCCACCGGTGGCGAGGATGATGTCGACATCGCGCATGACCATGTTGGTCAGCTCGATGGAGGGGACATCGACCCAGCCGATGATGCCCTCGGGGGCGCCGGCCTTGACGGCGGCGTCAAGCACGAGCTTGGCGGCGGCGATGGTGCACTTGGCGGCAGCCGGGTGCGGGGAGATGATGATGGCGTTGCGGGTCTTCAGGCTGATCAGCGTCTTGAAGATCGCGGTGGAGGTGGGGTTGGTCGTCGGGATGACGGCGCCCACGATGCCGATGGGCTCAGCGATCTTGGTGATGCCGTAGGCCTCGTCGCGCTCAATGACACCACAGGTCTTGGTGTTCTTGTAAGCGTTGTAGATGTACTCTGCGGCGTAGTGGTTCTTGATGACCTTGTCCTCAAGAACGCCGCGACCGGTCTCCTCGATGGCCATCTTCGCCAACGGGATACGAGCCTTGTTGGCGGCCATGGCGGCCTCGTAGAAGATCTTGTCGACCTGCTCCTGCGTGTACGTAGCAAAAAGCGCCTGGGCCTCTCGCATCTGAGCGAGTTTAGCCTCAAGCGCCTCTACGTTGTCCACAATTGCGGGAGTAGTGTTTTCCGGTGACTTTTTCACCATTTGTGTCTCCTTGCGATCGGAGATTTACCCTACGTGTTGCATGATAGCAAGAAATTATTCGGCGAACGGTAAGATTCCCGTAAAAGGCACACTAAAACGCTTCAACTAGCTGAAGCGTTTTAATTAAAAATATCAGCCTGGCATCTGCCCGCTCATTGGGGACAGACTTATATGAGTGCTTTCACTCATTTGGGACAGACATAGTTTTGCCATTTCGCTGTTCTGGACCTGTTATGGCGGTGCAGCTGCTCGATTATATCCATCTCAATCCTGTGAAAGGCGCGCTCGACTCACTCGAGGCGTACCGTTGGTCAAGCTTCAAGGCATATCAGCCGGGCTACGATCCCTTTGACATTTGTGATGCGGCCCCTATGCTCGATATTGTCGGAGGCTCCCGTTGCTATTGCGAGCATCTCAAGGAAGCTGCCGGGCGCATCTGGTCGGTGGAGGTTCTTCCACGCCGTCGGATCCCCGATGAGGAGGCCCTTTCCGTTGCGCGCGAAGTCCTGCCGAGCATAGATCCTACGCTGCTTAAGGCCCTGCCACGCCCCGAACGCGATGCCTGCCTGCTGAGGCTCAGGCTGGCACATCTCACGGTCAAGCAAATTGCCCGTATCACCGGTATCGGCGCTACAAGTGTGACCAAGGCCACTGCGGGCCGGAAGGAAGCTGCGTGAGGCAGGGACCGGAGCTAGTCGGGGCGCCGCAGACACGCATCATGTCTGTCCCCAATGAGTGAAAACACCCATGTAAGTCTGTCCCCAATGAGTGCAAAAAGGCGCCCTCCACAAGAGAGGACGCCTTTGGTAAGTTCTATGTGAACGCGAGGTCTTTGACCCGGAGAGTCCGAGGTACTTGTTGGTAAGACCTTATTTAGGAACGCGCAACCTTGCCAGACTTAAGGCAGGTGGAGCAAACGTTCATCTTGCGACGGTGACCATCGACGACGACGTAGACGCGCTGGATGTTGGGGCGGAACTTACGGTTGGTGACGCGGTGAGAGTGGCTGATGGAGCGACCGGCAACGGGGTGCTTACCGCAAACTTCGCAAACTTTGGACATAACTGACCCTCCTTGGGCGACAAACGAACATGTCGCGTTAACAAACAAGCCTGAACTATAGCACAGAAGCAGCTCCCTGTGCGTAATCTACACAGAGATATTTCTCTTATGGCGATAGTGCCCACGCTACGGCCCTGGACGTAGATCCGATTTGCGTGTAGCAGAGGGGATTATGCCAGCTCGCATCGACGTTTTCAAGCTTGTCCCGCAAATATATATAGGTTTATGGAGCGTTGAGTCCGTTTGCGGATTGCTCCGTATTAATGCTCGCAATTAAGCTCGGGGTTGGCTACACTATCTCTTGACCATTAAAGGGGTACGAGATACCCACATGGATTTATATTGCTGCCATAGAGCAGTCCTTCCTGTGGGTGTCTGGTCCGCTTTGAGCGGTCGGGCATCTATTTTTTTGACTGTATCAGCAGTCAAGACATGTGAGGAAGGAGATCGATGGGCACGACTTCCCCCAAGGCGGTCATCATGGACGAGACCGCCGTCAACCGAGCGATGACCCGCATCGCGCACGAGATTCTCGAGCGCAACGAGGGCTGTGAAGACCTCGCTCTGGTCGGCATCGTCACGCGCGGCGACCTTCTGGCAAAGAAGCTCGCCGAGGCGATCAAGGAGATCGAGGGTGTTGACGTTCCGCTCGGCAGCCTGGACATCAGCTTCTATCGCGATGACTATGCGACTAACTTCGCTCCCGCGATCCACGCTACCAACATTCCCTTCAGCGTCGACGGCAAGCGCGTCGTTTTGGTGGACGACATCCTGTACACGGGTCGCACCATCCGCGCCGCTCTGGACGCCGTTATGGACCTGGGCCGTCCGAGCCGCATCGAGCTGGCAGTTCTCGTTGACCGCGGTCACCGCGAGCTCCCTATCTCGCCGGACTTTGTCGGCAAGAACGTTCCCTCGTCGCACGAGGAGAACGTGCACCTATATATGAAGGAAGTCGACGGCCGTACCGCTGTCGAGATCAACGACGTCGCGCCGGGTTCCCACGTGGGCTCCGCGCCGCTGGGAGGTGAGTAGTACCGTGGCGTTCAATCATAAGCACCTGATCGACATTACCGAGTACTCCGAAGAGGACATCAAGCTCATCCTCGAGACCGCCAAGGCGTTCTCCGAGGTCAACGAGCGTGCCATCAAGAAGGTCCCCACGCTTAAGGGCAAGACCATCGTCAATATGTTCAACGAGCCCTCGACGCGTACCCGCAGCTCCTTCGAGCTCGCCGAGAAGCGTCTTTCGGCCGACAGCCTCAACTTTGGCGGCTCCTCGACCTCCACGGTCAAGGGCGAGAGCCTCGTCGATACCGTCGAGACGCTCAACGCCTACAAGATCGACTGCATCGTCGTGCGTGACAAACATGCCGGTGCTCCCTACATCGTCACGCAGAATTCGCCCGCGAGTGTTATCTGCGCCGGTGACGGTAAGCACAACCACCCCACGCAGGCTCTGCTCGACCTGTACACCATCTGGGAGCACAAGGGTGACTTTCACGGTCTGAAAGTCGCCGTCGTCGGCGACATCGCCCACTCCCGCGTCTGCGGCTCGCTGATCCCCGCGTTGAAGATCATGGGCTGCGAGACCTACGCCGTCGCCCCCGGCACGCTGCTGCCGCCGGCGCCCGAGGTTCTGGGTTGCGATCACGTGACGAGCGACCTCGATTCCGTCCTGCCCGAGCTGGACGTCGTCTACATGCTGCGCGTACAGCAGGAGCGCCTCGAGGGTGCCCCGTTCCCGACCATTCGCGAGTACCACAAGCTCTTCGGCCTGACCAAGGACCGTGAGAAGCTCATGAAGCCCGACGCGATCATTTGCCACCCGGGCCCCATCAACCGCGGCGTCGAGTTCGACTCCTATATGGCCGACCACCCGCAACGCTCCGTCATCCTGGAGCAGGTCTACGCCGGTATCTGCGTGCGTATGGCTATCCTGTATCTGCTGCTTGGAGGTGCCGATAATGGCCTTGCTTCTTAAGAATGCCCACGTCGTCGATCCGTCCGTCGAGCTTGACGGGGTCGTTGACGTTCTGATCGACGGCGACAAGATCGCCGAGGTCGGCGAGAACCTCGCCGCCGAGGGAGCCGAGGTCCGCGACCTTTCCGGTAAGTACCTTGTCCCTGGCCTGGTGGACATGCACGTCCACCTGCGCGAGCCCGGCTACGAGGTCAAAGAGGACATCGAGAGCGGCACCCGCGCAGCTGCCAAGGGCGGCTTCACTGGCGTGTGCGCCATGCCCAACACCGACCCCGTTACCGATAACGGTACCGTTGTTGAGTTCGTCAAGTCCCGCGCTGCCGAGGTCGGCCACTGCCGCGTCTATCCTTCTGGCGCCATGACCCGCGGTCTTAAGGGCGAGGCTATGTCCGAGATGGGCGATATGGTCGCCCACGGCGCCGTCGCCTTCACCGACGACGGTCGCGGCGTGCAGGGTGCAGGCATGCTCCGTCGCTGCATGGACTACGGCAAGATGTTCGGCAAGGTCTTCATGAGCCATTGCCAGGACGAGGACCTGGTCGGCCACGGCCAGATCAACGAGGGCAAGGTTTCGACTCGTCTGGCCCTCGAGGGCTGGCCGGCTGCCGGCGAGGAGCTCCAGATCGCCCGCGACATCGAGATCGCAAAACTGACCGGTGCCAAGCTGCACATCCAGCACATCTCCACCGCCCATGGCCTGGAGCTCGTGCGTGCCGGCAAGGCCGCTGGCGTTCAGGTTACCTGCGAGGCCACTCCGCATCACATGTTCCTGACCGAGAACGACCTGGACGAGACCTACAACACCTCGCTCAAGGTTAACCCGCCGCTGCGTACCGACGAGGATGCCGAGGCCATCCGCCAGGGTGTCATCGACGGCACCGTCGACGTCATCGTCACCGATCACGCTCCCCACACGCCGTGGGAGAAAGCCCGTGAGTTCGAGCTCGCGCCCTTTGGCATGATCGGCCTCGAGACCTCGCTGTCGCTCGTGCTCACCGAGCTGGTCAACACGGGCAAGATGGGTATGGGCCGCATGGTCGAGCTCATGGCTATCAAGCCGCGTGAGATCCTGGGCCTCGACCAGGTTCAGGTCAAGGCGGGCTCTGTTGCCGACCTGACCGTCTTCGACGCGTCTGTCACCTGGACGGTCGGCGAGGACGGTTACGAGTCGCGCGCCGAGAACTCCGGTTTTGCCGGCCGCACGCTCACCGGTCGTGCCACCGATGTGTTTGTCGGCGGTAAACAGACGCTTGCCGACGGCTGCATCTGCTAGCATAGCTTTATCGCTTTTGTGCGCGGTGCCCTTGCGGTGCCGCGCTTTCTGTTCGTTTGGTCCATGCAACTGCATGGGGGATTGGAGCGTCTATGCCCACACCTTCCACTGCACGCATGCACGACTTCGAGGTCGTCTCGAACCAGGAGATCGCCGACGGCATCTTCTCGCTCGTTATTTCGGCCCCCAAGCTTGCAAGTGCGCTCAAGCCCGGTCAGTTTGTGAACATCGCCGTGCCCGGCGATGCCTCTTCGCTGCTTCGCGTGCCCTTGAGCTTCTATCGCTCTGACGCCGAGGCCGGTACCGTCGAGCTGTGGTACGCCGTCGTGGGCGACGACACCCGTCGTCTGTCGCAGATGGGCCCCGGCTCCAAGTCCAACCTGTTGGGCCCTGGCGGTCGCGGCTGGCTGGTACCCGAGGGCACCAGGAAGGCGCTGCTCGTGGCGGGCGGCATCGGTGTTCCGCCCGTGCTGTGCCTCGCTGGCATGCTTGCCGAGCAGGGCGTGGCCTTTGACGTGTGCCTGGGTTTTGGCACCGCGTCCAAGGTCGTGGGCGTCGATGAGTTCCGCGCGCTGGGAGCCACGGTCAACGTGTGCACCGACGACGGCTCGTTGGGTACGCACGGCTTATGCACCGATCCTGCCGTTGAGCTGCTCGGCAAGGGCGGTTACGACTACGTCGCCAGCTGTGGTCCCGCCGTTATGATGAAGAAAGTCGCCGCCGCTGCCGCCGAGGCCGGCGCGTACTGCGAGGTGTCGCTCGAGCGCATGATGAGCTGCGGCTTTGGCGCCTGCAACACCTGCAATGTCGAGACGGTCGACGGTATGAAGGGTGCCTGCATGTGCGGCCCCGTGTTTGATGCTTCCAAGGTGGTGGTCTTCTAGTGGGTACCGTGAACATGTCCGTCGATTTCGGCGGCGTCAAGATGCAGAACCCCATCAACACCGCAGCCGGTACCTTTGGCTACGGTTGGCAGTTCCAGAACTTCTTTGATGTCTCCCAGCTGGGTGCCATCACCACCAAGGGTTGCGCTGCCGAGCCCTGGCCCGGCAATCCTGCACCCCGCATGGCCGAGATCCCCGGCGGCATGATCAATTCCGTGGGCCTGCAGAACCCCGGTGTGGCCGCTTTCGCCCGCGAGTCCGGTCCGTGGCTCGAGCAGCTCTCCAAGGACGGTTGCCAGGTCATCTGCCAGGTTGCCGGTCACTCTGTTGATGAGTTCGTGCGCGCGCTCGAGATGTATGTCGAGCTGTGCCCCTGGGCTGCCGGCTATGAGATCAACGTGAGCTGCCCCAACATTGCCGCCGGCGGTGCCGCCATGGGCTCCACGCCCGAGGGAGCCTCTTCCGTTATGGCTGCCTGCCGCAAGGTGACCGATAAGCCGCTGTTCGTTAAGATGGCTCCGGTCAACGTCGCCGAGATCGCCCGCGCCCTCGAGGCTGCCGGCGCCGACGGCCTTTCGGTCATCAACTCCATCCAGGGCATGGCGATTGACGTGCACACTCGCAAGTCCCGTGTGGCCAAGCCCAAGGGCGGCCTTTCGGGCCCGCTGTGCCACCACATCGCCGTTCGCATGGTCTGGGAGGTCGCCCAGGCCGTCGATATCCCCATCAACGGTGTCGGCGGTGTCATGACCGGCGAGGATGCGGCCGAGTTTATCCTGGCCGGCGCCACCTGCGTGTCGGTCGGCATGGCCAACTTCGTCGACCCGTGCGCTTCGCTTAAGATCGCGCACGAGCTCGAGGCCTGGGCGGAGTCCCAGGGCGTAAAGGACATCAACGAGCTGGTAGGTGCGTTCGAATGCTAGAGACCGATGCCCGTGACCGTGTTATCGTCGCCCTCGACTGCGACCGTGAGCGCGCACTCGAGCTCGCCCACGAGCTTTCGGGCCATGCCGCCTGGCTCAAGGTGGGCATGACGCTCTATTACGCCGAGGGTCCCGAGATCGTCAAGACGTTCAAGGATTTGGGCTTTAAGGTCTTCCTCGACCTCAAGTTCCATGACATTCCGCATCAGGTGCGCGGTGCCGCTCGCTCGGCCTCGCTTGCCGGTGCCGACCTGCTCTCGGTCCACGGCTTGGGTTCGGGCGCCATGCTCGCTGCCTGCCGCGAGGGTGCCGAGGAGGCGCGCGAGGACCGCGCCAAGCTCGTCGCCATCACCGTACTTACGAGCATGAATCAGGATGCGCTGGCGGAGATCGGCGTCGAGTCGCCCGTGGCCGAGGAGGCCGCTCGCCTGGCAAAGCTCGCTCAGGCCAACGGCATCGACGGTATCGTGTGCTCGCCGATGGAGGCTCACGACATGCGTGAGCTGCTCGGCCCCGACGCGCTGATCGTGACTCCGGGTGTGCGTCCGGTGGGTGCCGCCCTGGGCGATCAATCCCGTGTGGCGACACCTTCCCAGGCTATCGAGCGCGGTGCGAGCCACATCGTGGTGGGCCGTCCTATTACCGGCTCCGACGATCCGGTTGCGGCCTTTGACGCCATCGTCGCCGAGCTGGTCGAAAACGTCGCGTAAAAGATTCCCTCAAGTCACCACTTTTGGGTCTTATTAGCACAAATTAGCCCTTGTGCCTGCGAAAACTTTCCCATCCTTTGTGTGGAATCGCACGTCAGGGGCTCAACTTTGACCTCCGTATATTGCACTTTTCGCAGGTATCGTCTAACCTATGGAGCCGTCGATTGGGCATTTAGTGCGTTTGACGTGCTAAAATGCCAATTATTGCATCAGATATAACCCAACTATTTGGAGGTTCGAATGGCACTCCCTCAGCTTACCGACGAGCAGCGTAAGCAGGCTCTTGAGAAGGCTGCCGCCGCACGTCACGCCCGCGCTGAGCTTCGCGAGCAGATCAAGAAGGGCGAGAAGTCTCTCGAGTCCGTGCTCAACTCCGATGACCCCATCGCTTCCCGCATGAAGGTTTCCACCCTCATCGAGTCTCTGCCCGGTTATGGCAAGGCCAAGGCCGCCAAGATCATGGAGGAGCTCGGCATCTCCGCTACCCGTCGCGTCCAGGGCCTCGGCGTCCGTCAGCGCGAGCAGCTCCTCGAGCAGCTGACCAAATAAGTGAGCGCTCAGGATTCAAAGCTCTTTGTGATTTCTGGACCGTCAGGTGCAGGCAAGGGCACGCTCGTCAGTCGTGTGCGCGAGCGCCGCTCGAACCTGGGCCTGACGGTTTCGGCTACCACGCGAGCGCCACGTAAAGGTGAGGTCGACGGCGTCAACTACTTTTTCCTGACGCGCGAGGAGTTCGACCGCCGCGTGGCAAACGGTGAGTTTGTTGAGTGGGCCGAGGTCCACGGTAACTGCTACGGCACGTTGGTGAGCGAGGTCACATCCAAGCTCGCCTCTGGCTCGTCTCTGATTTTGGAGATCGATGTCCAGGGTGCCCTGCAGGTCAAGGAGCGTTTCCCCGAGGCCGTGTTGATCTTTATCAAGCCGCCTTCGCTTGAGGTGTTACGCGATCGCCTGGTCGGTCGCGGTACCGAGACGCCCGAGACGATCGAGCTGCGTATGGCAAACGCCGCCGATGAACTTGCCCTTGCCGACCGCTACGACGACGTCGTGGTGAATGACGATCTCGACCGCGCGACCGATGAGCTCGTTCGCGTTCTCGATATGCATGAAAGGATCTGAGGTCCGTGTCCGTTGTAAAGCCTTGTATTGACGATCTTCTGGAGAAGACCGATCACAACCGCTTCCTGCTCGCCTCGCTTGCCTCCAAGCGCGCCTGCGACATTAACAGCATGCTGCGTGGCCAGCACAACCGCGTGCTTGCCGTTCAGGATGTCGATGACATTACCATTGGCCTCTCCGGCGCCGATACCATCTCGATGGCTATGGACGAGATTGTCGACGGCGATATCTCCTACGACGAGGCTCGTTACAAGAAGGCGCTCGGCCACAAGGTTGCTGAAGCCTAAATGGCAGCTCGCGTCTGCCTGGTCCACTATCACGAGGTTGGACTGAAGGGCAAGAACCGCGCACATTTTGAGCATATCCTCATGGATAACATCAAGGCGGCCTTGGCCGCCTTTTCCGTGAATGCCGTGTCTCGAATTTCCGGTTATATCCTCGTGACCTTTAACGAGCATCAGGCCGACGAGGCGGCGCGTGTCATTCGCACCGTCCCCGGCGTTGCCCGCGTGTCCCTGGCATATCACACCAACCGCGACCCACAGGAGTACTGCGCCGCCGCCGTGAAGGCGCTGCGCGAGTTTGGTCCTTTCGATTCGTTTAAGGTGCATGCCAAACGCTCTAACACCGACTACGAGCTCACCTCGATTGATATCAATCGTCAGGTTGGCGAGGTACTGTGCGAGGCCTTCCCCGATAAAAAGGTCCAGATGCACGACCCCGACGCGATGGTGCACGTACTGGTGGTCCAGGGTAGCGTTTACGTGTATGCGCGCTCCGAGCGCGGCGTGGGCGGTCTGCCGGTGGGTTCCGCCGGCAAGGTTGTGACGCTCCTGTCGTCGGGCATCGATTCTCCGGTGGCGACCTGGATGCTCGCGCGTCGCGGCGCGGTGTGCGTGCCGGTACATTTCTCCGGTCGTCCGCAGACACCCGATACGAGCGAGTATTTGGTGCAGGACATTATCCGTGCGCTTGCGCCGGGCGTCCAGATCGGCCGCCTGTACGTGGTGCCGTTTGGCGATTGCCAGCGTGAGATTTCCGTCACCTGCCCCAGCAACCTGCGCGTGATCATGTATCGCCGCATTATGTATTCGGTTGCCGAGCGCATTGCGCATATCGAGGGCGCCAAGGCTATCGTGACCGGTGAATCGCTCGGTCAGGTTGCCTCCCAGACGCTCGAGAACATTATGGCCGTCAACGAGGCCGTCAAGATCCCCGTGTTCCGCCCGCTGATCGGTTCGGACAAGCAGGAGATTATCGCGCGTGCCGAGGAAATCGGTACCTTCGATATCTCGACCGAGGCTGCTCCCGATTGCTGCACGCTCTTTATGCCGCGCCGCCCCGAGACGCACGCAAAACTCGATGCCGTGCATGAGGCGTGGGAGCTGTTCGATCACGAGGAGATGATTGAGCGCTTGCTCAAACAGACCGAGTACATCGACTTCGGGAGCAACACGTACAAGGCCCCTAAGACCTTAAAACGTAAACATCCTCAGCTTGCTCCACGTGAGATTTACCAAGATCACGAATAATGTTGTGTATAGACCGGCGGTGCATTTGCATCGTCGGTCTTAATCTATCTGGGCATTAGGCGATAAACGGTTCATTTGTCGACGTGTATCTGAATAAATGGACACTATCCTGCAAGGTTTTGGTCAGCTTTTGGTTTGACTTCGATAACCGGTGTGGGCGTGCGGAGGCTACGGCGCTCGTTTCCTGACACGATGGTGTTGGGAGGTGTTTGCTATGGCGCAACGCGAGCAACACGAACGGGTTAAACGGATGGACCGCTGGGCAGAAAAGCTGCTCGGCCATAAGGCGATGGTCGTGGCGATTCTGATTGTCATTGCCGCCGCGAGCGGCTTGGCGATGGCAAGTTTTGGTAGCCGCTCCAGCGGCGTGTCGTTTGAGCGTAGTGATGAGGCGGGCGCCTCGGATGTGCGCGGGGCCGGGGATGGGTTATCTGATGATGCCGATGAGTCGTCTGCCAAGAGTTCTTCTGCTGCTGAGGTGTACGTCGATGTCGATGGCGCCGTTGCGAGGCCTGGCGTGTACCGGCTCAAAGACGGAGCGCGGGTGTCCCAAGCGATCGATGCCGCCGGAGGGCTCACGGCTGAGGCGGATGTGACAGGGCTTAATCGTGCGTCCAAGATCACAGATGGTCAAAAGATCTATGTTCCGATGGTGGGGGAGCAACAAGCGGCTGCGGCGGTCGGTGGGGTCGATAGCGGTGCTGCCAAGACTGCTGGTACGGGGTCTTCGTCGGGGCTTGTGAATATCAATACGGCAAGTGCGGCGGAACTGCAGACGCTTTCGGGCATCGGGCCTTCTACGGCCCAGTCGATTGTCGAAGAGCGGACTCAAAACGGGGCCTTTGCCTCGGTCGATGACCTCATGCGCGTATCGGGGATCGGTGAGAAAAAGCTCGCCAAAATTAAAGATTGCATCTGCGTATGAGTGTGTCCGAGTGCGAGCATGTGATGCCGCCGCGGCCCCTGATGCCGTGGACGATGGCCCTTTGTTCTGGCTTGTGTGCGAGCTGCGGCCTGGTGCTTAACGTGGCAGCCGATTTGCTGCTGGGAGAGCGGGCAGCGCCCGTCACATTGCTTATGGCCATTCCCGTTGCGGCTGCCGCGTGCATCGTGTTGGCTCGGTTTTGTATGCGTCTTGTGCGGTGGAGGCGATGGCTGTATGCCGCGGCCCTCGGCCTCCTGGCGGGAGCGGTCGTGTCCGCGGGTTGGGCGATAGGGGCGTTGCGTGCTTCGGGGGCACTGGATAATCGAGCTGCGAGCAGTCTCGAGTTTGTTGTACAGGGTGATCCATCCATCAATGACGGGGCATACTCCTATACCTGTGATTCATATGCGGGTGGAAAGCGCTTGGGCGAGATACGGCTGTCGTGTGACCGTGATCTCGGCGCCGGTTCGCATGTGCAGGCTATCGGTCGAATTTCGCGTTTTGAGAATGATGCGTATGGGCGCTCACGCGTGCTTCGGGGCGAGCTTCGAAAAGTTAAGGTCATCCGGTTGGTATCGGTTGACGAGGGCTTTCCGGGGCCGTTGCCCTGGCTGCGAAACGAGCTCCTTGCCGCTATCGCGCCCGAGACCGATCCGGCGCGCTCGCTCATTGCCGGCGTTGTCTGCGGACGCTCCTCCGAGCTGCGTGCTCAGCCGGCGGGCGATTTGTTTTCGGTAACGGGCACCGCACATCTTATCGCCGTCTCGGGCAGCCATCTTGCCATCGTTGGGTTTGTGATTGAGAGCGCCCTGCAAAAGACTCGCCTCTCTCGTGGGCTGCAGAGAGGGCTGTTGGTGCTGGCCCTCGCTGCCTATGCCGTCTTTACGGGCGCTTCGCCCTCGGCCGTGCGCGCGTGCTGTATGGTGGCGGTGACGCTTGTCGTCAACGGCGCCGGACGTCGTCGGCATGGCCTTTCGGCTCTATTTTTGACCATGACAATCTTTATGTTGCTGCGGCCGACAGTATTGTTCGAGATGGGTTTTCAGCTATCGTGCGCCAGTGTTTTTGCCATCCTTTGTTTTTGCCCCTACGCTACCTACGCCTTGGGCGAGCTGGGCGTGCCGTCGGGGGTTGCCAGTATTTTGTCCGTCACGCTATGCTCGCAGATCGCGACACTTCCCGTAACCATTCCCGCATTTGGGATGTTTTCGCTCATTGCCCCGCTTGCAAATGCCGTGATCGGTCCGGTGATAAGCGTGCTGATCGCATCTTCGGTTGTGCTGGTGCCTTGCTCGCTTGTGCCGCTCTTGCGTCACGGGGCGCTTGTGGTGCCCATGGCTATCGCTCGCTGTGCCCTGTTCTTTGAGCAGCTCTTTGCTGCCGTTCCGGGCGCATCCGTAAGCGTGCCGCCCGATACGCCCTTGGTATACGTGGCGCCTTTTTCGCTGGTGGTCCTCTTGGTCTTGTGGCCACGCCCCAGCGCGCGGCCCATGGCAGTGGGGCTGCTGTGTTTGATGCTTGCAGCGGGCGTTCCGTATGTCTATTGGGATCGATGTGCGCCGCCTTCGGTGACAGTCCTTGATGTTGGCCAGGCCGATGCGATTCTGGTTCGTCAGGGTGGCGCCGTGGCGCTCGTCGACTGTGGGCTCGACGCGCGCGTGGTGTCGGCGTTGGTTCGCAATAACGTCCACCATATCGACGCCGTCTTCGTGACGCATTGGGATGAAGACCATTGGGGTGGTCTTCCCGACGTACTCGATCGGTTTTCGGTAGGAACCATTGCGGTTGCGGCGGATGCGCTGGGCAGTGCGCCTGCTGAGGTCCTGAATCGCCCAAGCGTCACGTATCGGCAGGTGGCTCGCGGAGACACAGTCGATATCGGCGCATTTCGGGCTCGCGTGATGTGGCCGTTTGATACGGTTGACGGTGAGGGCAATGAGGACTCGCTTGTCTTGCTGCTCTCCTATGCTCAGGAAGGCAAAAGCCTGCGTATGCTCCTCACTGGTGATGCCGAGCTCGATCAGGAGCGCGAGTTTGTACAGGAGGTGGGTGATATCGATGTGCTCAAGCTGGGGCATCACGGCTCAAAAGATTCTGTCGATACAGACCTGCTGGAAACCCTTAAGCCCGAGCTCTCTATTGCGAGCGCGGGCGAGGGCAACCGCTACGGCCATCCATCCGATGCCTGCATCGATGCCGTTAGCGATGCGGGCGGCGCGTTCGCATGCACTATCGAGAGAGGCGACATTACCGTCTCGCCGACTGCGGCCGGTTTTGCCATGCGATGTCAGCGACCGTGATGCTGCCGTTGGCGCGGGACCAACCCGTGGGATAGAATGGCACGGTACGAACAGGAGAGCCTGCGGGAGGGGAGCGCGATGTCTGAAACCGGTCTGCTGCCGGCATATCTGATCGTCGGTACCGACGGAGTCAAGCGCGACCACGCCGTCTCGCGTATGAAAGCACGTCTGGAAAAGTCGGGTATGGTCGAGTTCAACCTCGACGAGCGCGACATGACCAAGGACCCCGATATCGAGTCCGTTATCGGATCGCTCAACACTTTTCCCATGGGCAGCGAGTTTCGCTTGGTAATCCTTGACGGCTGCTCAAAGCTCGCCAAGGCGGTCTCGGAGCCGCTTGTCGAGTATTTAGCGAGTCCAAGCCCCACAACGGTCTGTCTCATCATCGCCGACTCGCTTGCCAAGAACACGCGCCTGTATAAGGCGATCGCCAAGATCGACAAGAAGGCCGTGATCGATTGCTCCGGCACCAAGCGCTGGGAGCTACCGCGCCGCGTGCAGCAGATGGCGACGCAGCACGGCAAGTCGATCTCGACGGCGGCCGCCGAGGAACTCGTCTCGCGTTCGGGTGAAAACACTCGCATGCTCGATAACGACTTGGCCAAGCTTGCCCAGATGGTCGATGCGCCGCAAATTGAGCTTGCCGATGTGGAACGCTGGATCGTGCGCACGGCCGAAGTTCAGCCCTGGGATTTTCTCAACGCGGTCTCGGCACGTGATATGCGCCGCTCGCTTGAGCTCTTTGGGCTGCTACCCGCCAAGAGCTATGTGTGGACCTACACGCTGCTGTGCGGACGCATTCGCGAGCTTATCGTCGCCAAGGCGCTCGATGCGCGTGGGCAGGGTCGCGAGCTTGCCGCGACGCTCAAGCTTCAACCCTGGCAGGTTAAGAATCACCTGACCTGGGCACGCCGCTTTTCGATGGCGGAGCTCGTCGCGGCGCTCGAGGGCGCGGTCGATGTTGAGCTCGCTCTTAAGGGTTCGGCCGATTCTCAGAACGCGCTTTTGCTCTGGATTACGAACATCTTGAGAAAATCGTGATGATACCTGTCTATTTGACAAATTCGTTCTATCCCTTTGAGGGGGAGCGTGCTATAGTAGGCGCTTGCATGACCTCACCGTGTCTCAGAGGTGTCATACATTTTTTGCAAGGAACTCGAAAGGAACTCCAGAAGTGGCAAACATCAAGTCTCAGAAGAAGCGTATCCGCACCAATGAGGCAGCTCGCATGCGTAACAAGGCTGTCAAGTCCGAGCTCAAGACGCTGACCAAGCACGTCCAGTCCGCCGTCGCCGAGGGCGACGCCGAGAAGGCCCAGGCTACCCTCAAGACCGTCACCAAGCGTCTCGACATGGCTGCCGCCAAGCATGTTATCCACAAGAACCAGGCTTCCAACCGCAAGTCCGGTCTTGCCAAGCTCGTGAACAGCATCAACGCCTAAGTTGTAAATTTCACACCACACAGATTACGCGCATAAATGGAGCCTGTTTTATGGAACAGGCTCCATTTTTTGTACCGCTCGGGTAAGATAGTCCGCATGAATACTTCAATTGACATTTCCCACATCCGCAACTTCTCGATCGTTGCGCACATCGACCATGGCAAGTCCACGATCAGTGACCGCATCCTCGAGCTCACCCATACCGTCGACGAGCGCGACATGGAATCGCAGCTGCTCGACACCATGGATATCGAGCGCGAGCGCGGCATCACGATCAAGTCCAATGCCGTTCGCGTTTCCTATGACGCCGACGATGGCGAGACGTATCAGTTCAACCTGATCGATACGCCGGGCCACGTGGACTTTACCTACGAGGTCTCGCGTTCGCTTGCCGCTTGCGAGGGTGCGGTGCTCGTCGTCGACGCCACGCAGGGCGTCGAGGCGCAGACCGTCTCCAACGCGACGCTCGCCATGAACGCCAACCTGGATATCGTGCCGGCTATCAACAAGATCGACCTGCCGTCGGCACACCCCGACGAGGTTAAGACCGAGATCGAGGATGACCTTGCGATTCCTGCCGACGATGCCGTATGCGTATCGGGCAAGACCGGCGAGGGCATCCATGATCTGCTGGAGTCCATCGTCTTTTTGATCTCACCGCCCAAGGGCGATGCGACGTCTCCGCTCAAGGCGCTCATCCTGGATTCGTATTTTGACGAGTACCGCGGCGTCGTCGCCACGGTCCGCGTCTTTGACGGCTCCATCAAGAAGGGCGATACCCTGCGCATGATGCAGGCCGAGGGCGACTTTTTGGTCGATGGCGTGGGCGTCAAGCGTCCCGCCGAGACTCCGGTCGACGCGCTGACGGTCGGTGAGGTGGGCTACGTGGTCACGGGCCTGAAGGACCCTGAGGCCGTTCGCGTGGGCGATACCCTCACGTGGGCGTCGAATCCCTGCCCTGAGCCGCTTCCCGGTTACCGTGAGGCCAAGCCCATGGTCTATACGGGCTTGTTTCCGATCGACAACAAGGATTATGAGAACCTGCGCGACGCTCTCGATAAGCTGCATGTCAACGACCCTTCGTTGGTGTGGGAGCCCGAGACCTCGGTGGCGCTCGGCTTTGGCTTCCGCGTTGGCTTCTTGGGCCTGCTGCATATGGAGGTCGTCAAGGAGCGCCTGGAGCGCGAGTTCAACCTGGACCTCATCGCCACGAGCCCTTCGGTGGACTACCACGTCTACAAGACCGACGGCGAGATGATTGATGTCCGCAGCCCGCAGGATCTGCCCGAGGCTACGCGCATCGAGCGCATTGAGGAGCCCTACCTCAAGGCCAAGATTATCTGCCCGCCCGAGTATACGGGAGCCGTCATGCAGCTCGCTATCGAGCACCGCGGCATTACGACCGACATGATCCACCTCACGAGCAAATCGGTCGAGATGCGCTTCGACATGCCGCTCGCCGAACTCATCCTGGACTTCTTTGACCAGCTCAAGAGCCGCACCAAGGGCTATGCGTCGCTCGACTATGAGTTCAACGAGTATCGTCCCTCCGAGCTCGTCAAGCTCGATATCCTGCTTTCGGGCGACGAGGTGGACGCGCTTTCGTTTATCGTGCACAAGGACAAGGCCTATGGCCTGGCCCGCGGATTGTGCGACAAGCTTAAGGAAATAATTCCGCGCCAGCTGTTCGAGGTGCCCATTCAGGGTGCCATCGGCAACAAGATCATTGCCCGCTCGACCGTCAAGGCGCGCCGCAAGGACGTTTTGGCCAAGTGCTATGGCGGCGATATCTCGCGTAAGCGCAAGCTGCTCGAGAAGCAGAAAGAGGGCAAGAAGCGCATGAAGGCCATCGGTTCGGTCGAGGTCCCGCAAGAGGCCTTTATGGCGATCCTCAAGGTGGACGAGTAGTTCCATGGCGCTTTCCGAATACAGTACGCGGCTGCTGGGTGCCTATGCCGAGCAGCCGTTCCTTATGGCTCCCATGGCCGGCGTGACCGATCCCGCCTATCGCATCATGTGCCGCCGCCGCGGCGTCAATCTTGCCTATAGCGAGATGGTGAGCGTGGCGGGCCTTGCCTATGCCAGCAATAAGACGTGGCGCCTGGTGCTGCCGGCAGACGAGGAGCGGCAGATCTGCGTACAGCTCTTTGGCTCCAAGCCCGATCAATTTGCGAGCGCCGTCGCTGCCGTCGAGGAGCGTGTGGGCGATCGCCTATCGCTGATCGATATCAACATGGCCTGCCCGGCTCGCAAGGTCGTTACCAAAGGCGAGGGCTCGGCGCTCATGCGCACGCCCGAGCTGGCCGAGAAGATCGTCGAGGCGGCGGTGGGCGCGGCGCACGTGCCCGTGACCGTTAAGATCCGCAAAGGCTTTTACGCCGAAGATCGCAATGCCGCGACGTTTGCCCAGATGCTCGAGGGGGCGGGCGCCGCTGCTGTGGCGGTGCATGGTCGCTGTGCCACGCAGCTCTATACGGGTCAGGCCGATTGGTCGGTCGTCGATGAGGTGGCCGATGCTGTCGAGATTCCCGTCATCGGTTCGGGCGACGTGTTCTCGGCCGAGGATGCCGCGGAGCATCTGCGCAACTCGGGTGCCAGCGCGGTGTTTATCGCACGCGGCATCTACGGTAATCCCTGGGTCTTTGGTGATGCTCGCGCCCTTGCGCTCAATGGCGTACCGGTGCCGGTGCGCAGCTCTGTCGAGCGCCTGGACGCCCTGCGCGAGCATCTCACGCTGACGCATGAGCTTCTGCCGCTCATGTCGCGTGCCCGTACGTACGCGAGCTGGTATCTAAAGGGCATGCCCCATGCCGCCGCCTGGCGCGCCCAGGTGGTGCGTTGCTCCACATATGAGGAGTTCATGGCGTTGGTCGATGATGTCGAGCACGATGTGGTGGCCTGCGAGGCCGCACTTGCCGCTGGCGAGTCGGTGCCCGCCCATCCGCTGGAGGCCTAACGGTGGCCGTTAGCGCGCTGTACGTGCATGTGCCGTTTTGCGCTCAAAAGTGTCGGTACTGCGACTTTGACTCACGCAGTTTTGCTCCGTGCGACCTGAGCGCTGCGCTTGATGCCTATTTTGAGCAGCTGTATGCGCGCCTTGATGCCTTTGGAGACACCGGGGCGCTTGCGCAAGTCCGCACCGTCTATGTTGGCGGCGGAACACCGTCGCTGGCGGGAGAGCGTCTGGTGGAGCTTGCCCGGCGTATTTGCATGTGGTGCAAGCCCGTTGAGTTTACCTGCGAGGCTAATCCTGAGTCGCTGACCGCCGAGCTTGCCGCTGCGCTTGCCAAGGTTGGTGTCACACGCGTCTCTCTGGGCGTGCAAACGCTCGATAATGCCGAACTTACCGCCATCGGCCGTATTCACGATGCCGATCGGGCGCTCGCTGCCATCACGACGGTTAATGACGCTGGGCTCGATGTGTCGTGCGACCTTATGTGCGGCCTTCCCGGGCAGACCGCAGCGAGTTGGAAGCGCACGCTCGATGGCGTGTTGGCAGCGCTGCCGCATCATGTGTCGGTGTACCCCCTCACGCTCGAGGAAGGCACGCCGCTCTACCGCATGGCGTGTTACGACGAGTCGCTCGAGCCCGACGAGGATTTTCAGGCTGCGTGCATGGAAGCGGCGCGCGAGCGTCTGGGCGCGGCCGGCTATCACCCGTATGAGGTGGCAAGCTATGCACTCGACGGACATGAGTGCTCGCATAACATCGCCTATTGGACCGGACGGGGCTATCTGGGCCTGGGTCGCTCTGCCGCGGGCATGCTCGACGCCGAGGATTTCGATCGCTTGGCCGGGCTTTATCCCGACGTGCCCGCTCGCGGCGATGCGTATCGCGTGCGTCTGGTGCAACGCGACGATGCCGCGACGACGTTTGATGCCGAGTATCTGTCGCAGCGCGAGGCGGCGGCGGAGGATTTGATGCTCGCCTGTCGCATGACGCGTGGCATTGGGCCCGACCTGTTGGTTCGCTCGGCAAGCGTGATTCCTGCAGACGAGCTGGCGGCGTCCTGCGACCGTGCGCTCGAGTTGGGCCTTGCCGCCTGGGTGCCCATTGATGTCGAGGGACATGCGGGGCGCATCACCTCAAAAGATGTTGTAGCAGGTCGCGCCCGCGCCCGTTTAGCGCCCACCCACTTGGGCTGGCTCGATGGAAATATGCTGTTCGAGCTGTTTTGGGGTCTAGCATAGGCCGCTCGGGTAGAATTACCGCAATATATACGCTGCTGTGAGCAGGAGGTTGCCGCGCATGGCGACGATGAACGAAAAAGATTACTACGAGATCTTGGGTGTCTCCAAGGACGCCACCTCGCGTGATATACAGAAGGCCTTTCAGCAAAAGGCCCGCAAGCTCCATCCGGACGTCAACAAAGAGCCGGATGCCGAGGAAAAGTTTAAAGAGGTTTCCGAGGCCTATGCCGTGCTATCGGACGAGCAGAAGCGTGCGCGCTATGATGCCATGCGCTCGGGCAATCCCTTCGCCGGCGCTCCTTCTGCTTCGCCCTATGGGGGCGGCTACGCCGGCAGCGCAGGCTATGGCAATCCCTTTGAGGGCGGCTTTCCCTTTGGTGGCGCCTGGAGCCAGCAGCGTCGCAGCCAGGCTGCCTATAATCCCGAGAACGGCGCCAACGTGGTCGTCGATATTAAGCTCGACGCCAAGGAGGCCAAGGGTGGTGCCCGCAAGACCGTCCGCTATACGCGCTTCGATACCTGTGGTCATTGCGGAGGCTCGGGCTCTGTCTCGTCCGAGCATGCACATACCTGTCCGAGCTGCGGCGGTCGTGGCCACATCGACGTCGACCTGTCCTTCCTGTTTGGTGCCGGCACGTTCCAGTCGGTCTGCCCCGAGTGCGGCGGTTCCGGTAAGGTCGTCGCCGACCCCTGCCCCGATTGCGGTGGCAGCGGGCGGACCCGTGTGACCTCCGAGCAGACGATTGAGTTTCCTGCCGGCACGCATGATGGCGACGAGGTCCATATTGACGGCATGGGTCACGCCGGCACCAACGGTGCCTCGGGCGGCGATTTGGTCGGGCGCGCCCATGTCGAGGCCGAACGCCTGGAGGGCAAGGCTCGTACCGGTTTTTACCTGATGGGCATCGTGGCGCCTTTTTTGGTGCTGTCGGCCATCTCGGGCGTGTTCTCGGCCTTTGCCATGATGTGCTTTGTTCCGTTTGCCATGGGCTTGTTCATGGTGCTCTCGGATGGCGTGCTTCACCGCAGCCTGCTGTGGTGGAAGCGCGGCGCGATGCAGTTTGCCAACGGTTTTGCCAACGGATTTATGTTTGCTCTCGTGTCGGTTTGGTTTGCGAGCTGCTCGCAACGTGCCATGCTTTCGCCCTACGCAATGCAATAACATCAAACCCTTTGTTTGCGGTCGGCCCAGCTTGGGTATAGGACGCACTGTGACAATAATGAAAGTCGGAAGGATTCGGTCGTGTCGGAAAATAGGGATTACTACGAGGTACTTGGCGTCGACAAGGATGCCGATGCGCGGACGATTAAGCGCGCGTTTCTAAAGAAGGCCCGTACCGTACACCCGGACGTTTCGGACGACCCCGATGCCGAGGCCAAGTTCAAAGAGCTCAATGAGGCATATTCCGTTCTTTCCGACGAGCAGAAGCGTGCAAACTACGATCGCTACGGTTCGCCCGACGGCCCCGGTGGCTCCGGCTATGTCGACATTAACGATATCTTTGGCGGCATGGGCATGGACGACCTCTTTTCGTCGTTCTTTGGCGGCGGTGCCGGCGGTGGCGCCCGAAATCGCCGCGAGCGTCGTCGCGGCCGCGATATGGCCATCTCCCTTTCGGTGACCCTTGAGGAGGCGGCGCTCGGTTGCAAAAAGACGATCAGCTATGACCGCCTTGCCCCCTGTGATGATTGCAATGGCACCGGTAGGGCGGAGGGTGCGGCCGAAAAGCAGTGCAGCCGTTGCCACGGCACGGGCTATGTCACAACGGTCCAGCGCTCGTTCCTGGGTCAGGTTCAGTCCTCTTCGCCTTGCCCCGACTGCCATGGCGAAGGCACGGTCATCGACCATCCCTGCGAGACCTGCGACGGTCAGGGCCGCACGCCTTCGCATGAAAAGATCGACATCGATATCCCTGCCGGCGTCTCGACCGGTCGCCAGCTGCGCGTGAGCGGCTTTGGCGAGGCAGGCCTTCGTGGTGAGCCCTCGGGCGACCTGATCGTCAACGTGCGCGTCGCCGATCACGAGCGTTTTAAACGCAACGGCGACGACCTGTACCTCGTGAGCGATATCTCGATTGCGCAGGCTGCGCTCGGCTGCGAGATTAAGGTTGAGGGCATTTTGCCCGACGAGGTCGTCAAGGTGTGCGTCCCCGCCGGTACGCAGTACGGCGACACCGTGAGTGTCAACAACTACGGTATGCCCCGTATCGGCGGTGGCGGCTCGCGTGGACGCTTGATCGTTCAGCTGCGCGTGCTCGTCCCCACGAACCTTTCCGCCAAGCAGCGCGAGCTGCTCGAGGCTTTCGCCGCCGAGTCGGGCGACGATGTCGCTTCCGGCAAGAAATCGGTGACCGATCGCATTAAGAGCGCTCTCGACGACATCCTCGATTAAGGAGCCCGCGTGCTCGCACCTCATATCTCTGTTGTCAACCTCGGCTGCCGTGTCAACCGGGTTGAGTCCGACCGTATCACTGCCGATCTTATGCGCCTGGGTTTTGCAATGGTGGAGCCTCAGGATGCGGAACTGATCGTCATTAACACCTGTGCCGTTACGGGCGAGGCCGAGGCCAAGACCCGTAAGGCCGTCCGCCATGCGCTGGCTCATCCAAAAGAGCCCTATGTGGTCGTGACCGGGTGCGTTGTCAATTTGCACCCCGAGGAGCTTCTGGAGCTTTCGGACCGCGTGATCGCGGAGCCGTCTAAGATCGATGTCGCCGAACGCGTCTGCGAGGTGCTGGGCGTTGAGTCCGATAGCGTGGCTGCCTGTAGCGACGGCGACGTGGTCGACGCGCTCGGTCGCTCGCGTCTGGGTGTGAAGATCCAGGACGGCTGCAACCATCGTTGCACCTATTGCATTGTGTGGAAGGCCCGCGGCCCCGAGCGCTCCGTGCCGGTCGAGTCTGTGCTCGAACAAGTTCGTGAGGCTCAGGAGGCCGGCGTGCCCGAGGTGGTGCTGACAGGCGTGAACCTGGGCGCCTACGATGGCAAGAGTGCGACCGACGAACACGTCGAGATCGACGAGCTGCTCGAGGCCATCATGGAGCGTACGTCTATTCCGCATGTGCGTATTTCCTCGGTCGAGCCCATGGATATCTCCGAGCCCCTGCTTAAGGTCATGGCGCGCTATCCGCAGCGCATCGCCCCGTTTTTGCACCTGCCCGTGCAGTCTGGCTGTACGGCGACCCTGCATCGCATGGGCCGTCCCTATAGCGCCGAGGCATTTGAGGAGACGGTGCGTATGATCCGCGCCAACTTGCCTCAGGCGTCCCTTTCTTGCGACGTCATCGTCGGTTTTCCCGGCGAGACGGACGAGGAATTTGAGGAGTCGCTGGCGTTGTGCCGTCGCGTGGGCTTTTCGCGCATGCATGTCTTCCGCTACAGCAAGCGTCCCGGTACCCTTGCTGCCGACATGCCCGACCAGGTGCCGCCCGAGGTCATGGCTGAGCGCAGCCGTCGTATGCGAGCCGCGGCGCAGGAACTCGCCATTGCCGACGCCCGCCGTCGCGTGGGCACCGTCGAGCGTGCCGTGCTCGAGTATGGCGACAACCTGACGCTCGGTTCGTTCCATCATGCCCGTCTTGACGATACCTGCGGACTCACAGCCCCGTGCCTGCTCGATGTTGCTATCATCGGAGTCGATGATTCCGGCTTGGTCCATGCACGCAGGGAGGTTCATGGAAGCCTCGAAGATTAGACTTACCGTTCCCGATGGAATTGATCCCTCGCGCGTTTTGGGTGCCGGCGACGGCGTCCTTCGTGCGCTCGAGAGCTTGGTTCGCGCCCATGTGGTCGCCCGTGGCGACAGTATCGCCGTGTGCGGTGACCCGGACGAGGTCGAGCTCGTGGCGCGCTTTTTCGAGCATGCTTTTCGCGAGGCTGCCGCCGGACGGACGCTGTCTGTCGACGATGTCTCTCGCTGCCTGGCCGTCTTGCGCGACGGTGAGTACGGGGCTACGTCGCTTCGCGATGATGTGCTGCTTTCGTATCGCGGTCGTGCCATTCGCCCCAAGACGCTCGGTCAAAAGCGCTATGTGGATGCCATCCGCTCGCATACCATCACGTTTGGATTGGGTCCTGCCGGTACCGGTAAGACCTATCTGGCCATGGCACTCGCCGTTGCCGCGCTCAAGCGTCACGAGGTGGGCCGTCTGATCTTGACGCGTCCGGTTGTCGAGGCGGGGGAGAACTTGGGCTTTTTGCCCGGTACCCTCGAGGAAAAGATCGATCCCTACATGCGTCCGCTCTACGACGCCCTTTTTGACATGATGGATCGCGAGCGCACCGATGAGCTTATGGAGCGTGGCGTGATCGAGATCGCCCCGCTTGCCTACATGCGCGGTCGTACGCTGAGCGATGCCTTCGTGGTGCTCGACGAGGCTCAAAATACCACGCCCGAGCAGATGAAGATGTTCCTGACGCGCTTGGGCTTTAACTCCAAGTTTGTGATTACCGGTGACCTGAGCCAGCGTGACTTGATAGGTCGTCGCGGCGGTCTTGCCGACGTTGAGCAGATTTTGGGTCGTGTCGACGATGTCGCGTTTTCGCACCTCGAGCGTGCCGACGTGGTGCGTCACGCCTTGGTGGGGCGAATCGTCGAGGCATATGATGCTTATGATGACGTGCGCGAGAAACGCGTGCGCGACCGAAAGGAGTCCCGTTGAGTGTATTGATCAGCAACGATGCCGAGCTCGATACGCTGCTTGACGCGCAGGAGGTAGAGCACATCTGCGAGGTCGTGCTTGCTGCCGAGGGCGTTGAGCGAAAAGTCGAGATTTCCCTTTCGTATGTCGATGAGGATGAGATGCACGAGCTCAACCACGAGTGGCGCGGTATCGACCGTACCACCGATGTCCTCTCGTTTGAATGCGACTCGGCCTTTGACGAGGATATCCCAGCCGACGAGACGCTCGAGCTCGGCGATATTATCTTGGCCCCGCAGGTCATTGCCCGTCAGGCCCCCGGCTTTGGCAATAGCCCTGCCGATGAGTGCCGCCTGATGCTCGTGCATGGCATGTTGCATTTACTGGGCTACGATCATATCGTGGACGACGAGGCCGAGGTCATGGAGGCCCGCGAGGACGCCATCCTACGCGATCTGGCGCTCGAGCGCGGCGAGGACCCCAAGCTGGTTCACGTCGGCCCCATCACCAACCATGCCCACGACTAGGAGCCGTCTATGATTCCCGGATCGAACAAGGACCATCCGTCCTTTTTAAAGTCGTTCTCCTACGCCATGGAGGGCTTCGTTACCGCCGTCAAGACCGAGCGTAACATTAAGGTCATGCTCGTGGCGGGTGTGTGCACTGTCATTGCCGGCTGCATCGTGGGGCTCGACATTGCCGAGTGGGCTACGATTATCATTTGCTGCGGCCTGGTGATTCACGGCGAGCTGTGCAACACCGCCATGGAGGCGATTGTCGATTTGGCGACCCAGGAACTCCATCCGCTGGCAAAGCGTGCAAAGGATATCGCCGCCGCCTCCGTATACGTTCTTTCCATCACCGCCGCGATTGTGGGCTTGTTGGTATTTGCCCACGCGCTCGGCTTTATTTAGAAAGGGATTTTCATGTCCGACAATATGCAGCCTATCGATGAAACGCTGGACGACGAGTCCCTGGATGCTGTTGATGCCGAAGCGACTGAGGATTGCGAGGTCGAGGAGTTCGACCCGTTTGAGGGCATGAGCGACGAGGAACTCGACGCCCTGTGCGACGAGGACGACAGCCTCGCGGACTTTGGCGACGTTGAGCCCGGTTTCCGCAGCGGCTTCGTGGCCCTGGTCGGCCGCCCCAATGCCGGTAAGTCCACGCTGCTCAACGCCTGCTATGGCAAAAAGGTCGCCATCACCTCGCCGGTGGCCCAGACGACCCGCCGTCGCATGCGCGCCGTCGTCAATCGCCCCGGTTACCAGCTGGTTTTTGTCGATACCCCGGGTATTCACAAACCCAAGGACGGTCTGGGGTCCGAGCTCAACAAGAGCGCGCTGTTCGAGCTGAACGATGTCGATGTCGTCGCGTTTTTAATTGATGCCACCAAACCGATCGGCAGGGGAGACGCCTGGGTTGCCGAGCGCGTCAGATGCGCCCGTTCCAAGAAGGTTCTGGTGCTCACCAAGGCCGATGAGGCCAATCCCGCACAGGTCATGGAGCAGCTTAAGGCCGCCCACGAGCTCATGGAATATGACGATGAGATCGTGACGTCGTCGGTCAAAAACTTTAACGTCGATGCCTTCATCGAGACCGTTGCGCACTTTTTGCCCGAGGGCCCGCGTTGGTTCCCCGAGGACATGGGTACCGACGCTTCCGACGAGACGCTTGTTGCCGAGTTTGTGCGCGAGAAGGTCTTGCGCCGCACCCGTGATGAGATTCCGCACTCCGTTGGCGTAATCTGCGATGCGCTCGAGCAGACCAAGAAGGTGCTGCGCGTGCATGCCACCATTTACGTCGAGCGCGAGGGCCAAAAGGGCATCATCATCGGTAAGGGCGGCGAGATGATCAAGCATATCGGCATCGACGCCCGTCGCGATCTTGAGCGCATCTTTGGCACGCAGGTCTTTTTGGAGCTGGACGTGAAGGTAAAGGCCGGCTGGCGTGACGACGAGGCCCAGATTCGCCGTTTTGGCTACAACGCCGAGGACTAAGGGCGCGCGGCGCTCATGGCAGGCTCACGGACATATCGCACGAAGGTGCTCGTCCTCGATAAGACCAAGCTCAAGGAGACCGATCTGATCTTGACGATGCTTGATGAGCGGGGTCGGCAGGTCCGTGCCGTGGCAAAGGGCGCGCGCAAACCCGGCGGGCGCCTGGCGGCGCGCTGCGAGCTGTTCTGTACCGTCGATATGCTGCTCGCGCACGGACGGTCGCTCGACGTGGTTTCCCAGGCCGAGCTTATGGAGGCGCCGCTCGGCGCCGCACCCGATTACGAGACGACCTGCGCCGCAAGCGCGATCGCCGAGGTCGCGCGCGTGTGCTCGTTCGAGGACGCCGAGGACCCGTTTACCTTTGCCATTACGCAGCGAGCACTTGCCCTGGTGGGCGGCAGGCTCGACACGGCACATATGGACCTGCTTGTGGCGGCATATGTCTTTAAGCTGCTGTCGCACGTTGGCTATCGACCCGATTTTTCGGCCTGCGTACTGTGCGGAGACCCCATGCTGTCGTATTTTTCGCCCCAGGCGGGCGGGCTCATGTGCGGGTCGTGCGCGTCGAGCGTTCCGGGTGCCGAGCTGGTGTCGACCGGCGAGGTCGCATGGCTGCGCGCCCTCATGTCCATGACCTTCGATGCGCTCATGGCCGAGAGGGTCGATCCCCATACTGCCGCCTTTTTGCTGGGGCTTTCGCATGTTTGGGCTGCGACGCACACCGATCAGCGTCTTCGCGCGATGGAATTCATGTTGGGTCGGTGATGATGGGCATACGCGGTCCGCTTGTGGTAACATACCGACCTGTTGGTACCTCGACCTTGGATGCTCGCTCCACCGGCGGCTTCCCAGTCCGAGGCGAATAGAGTCGCCCGCGGGCGACGCGAAACGAAAGGTGAAACAATGACTGTTTCCAAAGAGCGCAAGGCGGAGCTGACTGCCCAGTTCGGTAACACCCCGGTCGACACCGGCAACCCCAAGGTTCAGGTCGCCATCCTGACCGAGCGCATCAAGGAGCTGACCGAGCACATGAAGTCCCACCAGAAGGACTTCCACACCCGTCGTGGTCTGCTCATGCTCGTCGGTCGCCGTCGTCGTCTTCTCTCCTACATCAAGAAGAACGACGTCGTCGAGTATCGTGAGCTCATCAAGGCTCTGGGCATCCGCGACAACATCCAGTAAGGATTTGTACATGCTTAAGAGCGTCCTGCGCAGCGGGGCGCTCTTTTTGTGTAAGGGCGTGAACAATCACGCTCTGAAGCGTGGCGGGGGCAGGGGGCCCGCGTCACATGAGAAGCCCGCAGGCAAGGGGCCTGCGGGGTAAAGGAGAACAATGACACTCGTATCCAAGACCTTTGAGCTGTACGGCAAGACCTACACCTTTGAGTCGGGCGAGCTTGCCAAGCAGGCCACCGGCGCCTGTCTGGTCAAGCAGGGCGACACCACGATGCTCGACACCGTGGTCGTCTCCAAGGAGCGCAAGAACTACGACTTCTTTCCGCTGACCGTCGACTTCAACGAGAAGATGTACGCTGCCGGCCGTATTCCGGGTGGCTACCTCAAGCGCGAGGGCCGTCCCAGCGAGAAGGCCACGCTCACGGCCCGCATGATCGACCGTCCTATTCGCCCGAGCTTCCCGGACGGCTTCCGCAACGAGGTGCACATCGTCGCCACCTCGCTCGTCGCCGACCAGGTCAACCCCTTCGACGTCATCAACGTCATGGGTGCCTCCCTGGCCATGACGCTCGGCGGCGTGCCCTTCGAGGGCCCGCTTGCGTGCGTGCGCATCGGCCGCAACGTGGAGACCGGCGAGTTTATCGTCAACCCCACCTATGAGGAGCGCGAGAACTCCGATCTGGACCTGGAGCTGGGCGGCTCTGCCGACTTCATCTCGATGGTCGAGGCCGGCGCCGATGAGATCTCCGAGGACGACATGCTCGCCGCCATGAAGTTTGGCCAGGAGGCCCTCGCTGCCTTCTGCCAGGCTCAGGACGAGTTCGTTGCCGAGTGGGAGCAGGTCAACGGCGCTATCGTCAAGAAGGAGTACCCGCTCGACCAGCCCGTCGAGGAGGTCCAGGAGCGCATCTTCGCCCACTACGACGAGATGGCAGCCGCCCTTCGCGACGCCGACAAGCTATCCCGTATCGGCAAGGTCGAGGCTCTGAAGGAGTCCATCCGTGCCGAGTTCACCGAGGAGGAGCAGGCCGCTTGGGAGCGCGAGATCCCCGTGGCACTCAAGAAGCTCGAGAAGAAGGCCATGCGCACCATGGTCGTCGAGACCGGTGAGCGCGTCGACGGCCGTGCCGCCGATGAGATTCGCCCCATTATGGTGAAGGACAACTACCTGCCGCTCGTTCATGGCTCCGGCCTGTTCCAGCGCGGCCAGACCCAGGTGCTCTCCGTCCTGTCGCTCGGCATGCTCAACGAGGGCCAGCGCCTGGATACCATCGAGCCCACCGAGGGCAAGCGCTACATGCACCACTACAACTTCCCGCCGTTCTGTACCGGCGAGACCGGCCGCATGGGTAGCCCCAAGCGCCGCGAGATCGGCCACGGCAACCTGGCCGAGCGCGCCCTGCTTCCGGTGCTCCCCGACGAGAACGAGTTCCCCTACGCCATCCGTGTGGTCTCCGAGGTCATGGAGTCCAACGGCTCCTCTTCGATGGCTTCGACCTGCGGCTCCACGCTCGCCCTTATGGACGGCGGCGTTCCCATTAAGCGCCCGGTCTCCGGTATCGCCATGGGCCTGATCCAGGAGGAGGGCAAGACCGTGGTCCTGTCCGACATCCAGGGTCTCGAGGACTTCCTGGGCGATATGGACTTTAAGGTCACCGGCACCACCGAGGGCATTACCGCTCTGCAGATGGACAACAAGGCCACGGGCCTTACCTTTGACATCCTGGCCCGCGCCCTGCAGCAGGCCAAGGAGGGTCGCGCCTTCATCCTGCAGAAGATGCTCGATGTGATCCCCGAGCCGCGCCACACCACGCGCAGCACCGCTCCGCGCATCGTCTCCATCCAGGTTCCGACCGACAAGATCCGCGACGTCATCGGTTCCGGCGGTAAGGTCATCCGCGGCATCCAAGACGAGACCGGTGCTTTGGTCGACATCCAGGAGGATGGCACTGTCTTTGTCGGCGGCACCGGCGAGTCCGTCGACCAGGCTGTCGAGCGCATTAAGCTCATCATCAAGGTTCCCGAGCCGGGCGAGGAGTACACCGGTCGCGTGGTCTCCATCCAGCCCTTTGGCGCCTTTGTCAACCTGCTGCCCGGTAAGGACGGCCTGCTGCACATCTCCCGCGTCGCCAAGGGCCGCGTGGAGAAGGTCGAGGACGTCCTCAACGTGGGCGACGAGGTTAAGGTTGTCGTTATCGAGGTCGACGATCGCGGCAAGATCTCGCTCGATCGTCTGGATAAGCCCGAGGCTCCGGCTCGTGCCGAGGGTGCCTCCGAGGGCGACGGTGAGCACTTCCAGCGCCGTGAGCGTCCGCGTCGCGAGCGCTCCGAGCGCAGCGACCGTCCGCGCCGTCCCGGCGACAACGGAGGCCGTAAGCCCCGCCGTCACCACGACGCCGAGTAACAGCTACACATAAGCAGCTCAACAAGGGCGACTCCGGACAGGGGTCGCCCTTTTGCTTGCGACCGGGAGGGACGCATATGAAGTTTCCTGCTCTACAGTCCTGCGCAAGACGGAAAGCACATTAAGTGCTTTCCTTTGCGTGCGGAACTCGCGATAAACTTCATATGCGTCCCTCCCGGTCGCAAGCAAAAGGGCTGGTTAGTGCTGCTCGCTATTCAGTTAGACAGTCTATTCAGTAGTCAGATTTCAAGTCTGTAGATAGACGCAGCAGC
>UMFM01015269.1_pt1 | contig 30188 bp, 20 predicted proteins | sample 1965011 | NCBI WGS metagenome assembly UMFM01 (sample SAMEA4836046, study PRJEB28245) | human gut metagenome | biome: gut microbiome; material: fecal sample | place: Denmark | collected 2008 | reverse complement strand
AACTTATAAATAAAGTTAAATTATAGTGTTGCGGAATTAAGGATTTATAATATGTATAAGGGTAACTCCTCTGTAATACAGAACACACGTACAAATACGCTAATAGCTGGGGCAACAACAATTCCATTAACAAAAAAGTGCGCTTAAATGCAGATTTTTCGATTAATTATAAAAAAACAGCATTATTATTTGCTCATTTATAGAAAAACGATTATGTTTGCACGGAAAATTCCTCCGTTACCTGCGAAGTAACGGAAAATCATATAACAAAACGGATATAGGAATGGAATATAAAATGAGAGATTATTCACTTTTTTATTTTTTAAATTTATAAATTTAAAGTTTTCAATTATGAACAAGAAGTTTCTAAGTGTGATCCTGTTCAGTGCCTTAATGGTTGGTACTGCAGGAACGTTTACGTCTTGTAAGGACTACGATGATGACATCAACAACTTGCAGGAACAAATCGACGGTCAAAATGGTCTGAGTGCCAAGATTACTGCTGTAGAGAGCTCAATCAGCAATTTGCAGTCTGCACAAAGTGGTTTGCAGAGTGAAATCGCTGCTGCAAAAGACGAGGCTTCAAAGGCTGCCCTTGCAGCACAAGAAGCTGCTATTGCTGTAGCAAAGGCTGAATTGGAAAAAGTCAAAGCCGAGTTGCAAGAGGCCGACAAAGCCGGTATAGCAGCAATAGAAGAAAAACTGGCTGAAATTTCAGGTAGAATCCAGACTTTGGAACAGTTCAAAACTACTACTGAAGCAACATTGGAAAAATTGGCAGCAGCAGATGTAGCTTTGCAGAGCAGCATCACTACCTTGAAAGCTGATGTCGCTGCCAATGCAGAACAGATTGGTAAGAACAAAGCTGCCATTGAAGCACAAATTGCCGCTTTGGGTGAATATAAAGGAACCAACGATGCTGCCATTGCTGCTTTAAAAGCTGATTTGGAAAAATTGCAAGCTGGCGAGCTGACAGAAGAAATGGCTGCAAAAATTGCAGCACAAGTAACAGAAGTTGTAGGCGCTAAATTAGACTTGATTTCTGCTGCATTCAGTAAAGCTGTTACTCATGTAGAATTGTTGAATTATTCATTCGGCAGCAAAACTGACAATATTATTGAAGGTGAGCCTTCTATAATGGATTTGCGTACTGCTGAAGCTGTAGAAGACCGTGTGTTTGGTAAAGGCAGCTCCGACGAAGTAGAGGCAAATTCTTATGAAATCATTAATCAAAAGGAGTTCAAAAAAGGTGAAAGAGCATTCATCAGCGACTCTGTATTGATTCGTGTGTCACCGGCTAATGCCACCTTGACCGAAGGACAGATTTCATTTGTCAATTCTGCACTGGGCAATCTAGATGAACTGGTGACTGTTGAGAAAGTGGAGCAGTTTAAAGGCACAGTAACCACCAGAGGTGTATCTTCTAATGGTCTGTGGAAAGTCGTATTCAAGTTGAACAAGGATAACTATACAGAAGAGAATTTGCTGAAAGCTGCAAAGTTTGACTATAAGAGCGGCAACGCTGAAGACGAACCGGTGAAGAAACTGAAGGATATTCTCTACGCAGTAGCAGTAACAGACAAACCGGGCGACGTGGAACGTAGTGTGACAACCGGTTATGAATTGACACTGGGTTCTGTATATACACCGCAGTATGAACTGAATTTCAAGGTCAACGACAAGGAAGTGAATGATCTGCGTAACCGTTTCCAGTATGCTGAAGATGGAACTTTAACTGCTGATGCAAGCAAAAAGCTGTTCTATGACTATAAATGGAATGTTGATAGAAACGGAAACCGTATAGAGGAAAACGGCTCTTATGTATCTATTGATGCTACTATTAAATATGGCACATGGAGAGACCAAGACCTTTGGAGGGGTGGCGATAACCGTGACAAAGAAGGTTCTAGCAAATCTTTCTTCTCTACAAAAGTGGGTGAAAAGTTTACCGTAGAATTGAGTTATAATGATGAGGATATCAGTGGTATCTATGGTTTCTATGTAGTGCTTGACGCGCAACGTGCCGTAGAAAGTGCTCCGTCTGAAATCACGGCATGGAACTCTTATAAGGCAGATATCGAAGGACTGAATACAATTACGACAAACCGTAAGATTGAAATGTCTATCAATGCAGAGAAGGCTGATGGTGACATTATCGGTTTCCGCGTATATGCAGTAAATAATAACGGTTCTTTGGTTGACCCGGACGGTAAGGCATTCTATGTAGCAGTAGGCGACATCGATGCTATGACTACTACGTTGAAGGCTGATTACGTACCGGTATGGAATGCTCCTGATGGTGATTACGAACGTGATGTTGAGATTGATTTGGACGAAGAACTTCTGAAACTGTTTGAAGATAAATATAATGAATATGAGGAAGGTAATTTGATATTTGACATAGAGAATAATCCGAATGACAATGAAAATTTCGTCAAATACTTCGACAGCCAGGAAGGCAAGTTAGTTATTTCATTGAAGGGTAATTTGAATAAGTTCAAGGATAATGGTACTTATAAGATGTATTTCAACTTTACCGATAGTAAGAAGAATGTAATAGTTAAGAAAGTTGCCATTGAAATAACCAAGAAGATGCCAGAATTCCCTGCTGCATTCTCTGCTAAGGCCAACCAACTTGACAAAGAAGGCGCAAAGGTTGTTGAAGTAACAGAAGCTAACTGGAATACTACTATCCATAATCTGGGTACAGCATTCAATGGCGTTTCTGATCCTACCAACGCAATCATCGACTTCAACTATACATTCACTTGCGCAGAAAAGCAGATTGTATTCTACTCTGATAAGGCAAATGTTGCTAGATATGGATTCTGTCTCGATGTAAACAATGACAAGGATAAAGCAGCAGCTCTGTTTGCAGATAAACCAGAAGGAAAGATGTACGATGTAACCGTATCCTATAAGTACAGCAATGTTTCATCAGAAACGGCAGACTACTCTTACACTGTAAAAGCCCCGGCTGCCCAGAACTTCAAACTGAGACTTGTATGTGGTGAAGGTTTCACTTCTGAATGGAAGAACTTTGATGACAAGAAGAATCCAATTAAGGAATCCTTAATCTATAACGTTTCTGAAACAAGAATTGCTCTTGCTAATATTCTGAAGTTCAAGAAAGGTGATATAGATTACACGCCTACTTTTGTTGCTGCAAATATCAAAGAATGCCACTTGGCTTCTAACAATGTGGATGACGAATACTTTACTGTAACATTTGATGCGGTTACTCAAGAATTTGTATTTGTTTCAAGATTGGGACAAAATCCACCGACTTCTGATGTTATTGCAACCTTGAAGTTCACAATGGTAGACTTCTTCGGACACGAAAATCCTGAGGAATATCCATACTTCGTTATTAAGAAATAATTTTTTCATTCTTAGTAATTGATGAAAGAGAAGCCTAACTGAAAAAATAAGCTTCCGTACTTTATGAGGGTAGGAGAAAACAAAATTGTTTTCTCCTACTTTTTTCTCCCTACTTTGCTTCCACACTTCCACCCACCTCCTGCATCCCCCTGTCCATCGGCATTTACCCCGCTGTGGAAGTAACTCCCAAAAGTGGAAGCAAAATTTGCTTCCACCTATTCAAGACGCCATAGTTTTACCATAACTAACTCATTCTTATTTTAATACATCGAACAAAGTTTATAAAACACTTGCACCAGTTTCCCCATACTTCTACACCCATCCTACCCATAAAATCTGCAATACCCATATCCCCCCTTATCTTCATCCCAAATCCACAACAGCCTCCTCCCCCTCCTCAGCATAAAAAATGCCCCCGTTCATTTCATTCTCCCTCCACTTTCCACTATCTTTGTCCCCGCGATGAAAAAGTTTGCCGACGTCATATTGCCTTTGCCTTTGCACAGCTGCTTCACCTACTCCCTGCCCGACGAGTGGGCGGATGAAGTGCAGACCGGTTGCCGGGTGGTAGTGCCATTCGGACGGAAGAAATACTATACAGCCATCGTGCGCAACGTGCACTATTGTGCCCCCACCGAATACGAAGTAAAGGAAGTGTCCGCCTTGCTGGATGCCCGCCCCATACTGCTCCCGCGGCAGTTCAAGTTCTGGGAATGGCTCTCCGACTACTACCTCTGCACACAAGGAGACGTCTACAAAGCCGCCCTACCCTCCGGCCTGAAGCTGGAAAGCGAAACAATCGTAGAGTACAACCCCGATTTCGAGTCCGACGTCCGCCTGCCGGAGAAGGAACAGAAGATACTGGATATGCTCTCTGCCGACCCGGAGCAATGCGTGACGAAACTGGAGAAAGAGACCGGCATCAAGAACATACTTTCTGTCATCAAGTCACTGCTCGACAAAGAGGCCATCTTCGTAAAGGAAGAATTGCGCCGTACCTATAAGCCTAAGACCGAAAACCGAGTGCGCCTTACCACTGCCGCCCGCAACGAACACCGCCTGCACATCTTCTTCGACGAGTTGCAGCGCCGTGCCCCCAAGCAACTGGACCTGCTGATGAAGTACCTGGAACTCTCCGGCTACCTCAGCGGACGAGATATAAAAGAAGTCTCCAAAGCCGAACTGCTGCAACGCACCTCCGCCACCCCTGCCGTATTCAACGGTCTTGTGGACCGTGGTGTATTCGAAGTCTACCAGCAGGAAATAGGCCGCATAGACAAAACACTCCTCAAAGAAGTCATCCCCGTCAACCCGCTGAACGAGCACCAGCAACGCGCTTATCACTCCATCTTAGAGAATTTTCAAAGCAAGAACGTCTGCCTGCTGCATGGCGTCACGGCAAGCGGCAAGACCGAAGTCTATATTCATCTGATAGAAGAAACCATCCGGCAAGGAAAGCAAGTGCTCTATCTCCTGCCCGAAATAGCTCTCACTGCACAAATCACAGAGCGCCTGCAACGCGTATTCGGCTCCCGACTGGGCATCTATCACTCCAAGTTCCCCGATGCCGAACGGGTGGAAATCTGGCAGAAGCAGCTGTCGGAAGCAGACTATGACATTATTCTCGGCGTCCGCTCCTCCGTCTTCCTTCCTTTCCGCAACCTCGGTCTCGTGATTGTGGACGAGGAGCACGAAAACACCTACAAGCAGCAAGACCCCGCCCCTCGCTATCATGCTCGCAATGCAGCCATTGTACTCGCCTCCATGTACGGCGCCAAAACTCTGTTGGGTACGGCAACCCCTTCTGTAGAGACTTGGCACAATGCCACATCCGGTAAGTATGGCCTCGTGGAACTGAAAGAACGCTATAAAGAGATACAACTGCCGGAGATTATCCCCGTAGACATTAAGGAACTGCACCGCAAGAAGATGATGAAAGGTCCGTTCTCTCCACTGCTCCTGCAATACATCCGCGAAGCGCTGGAACAGAAAGAACAAGTCATCCTCTTTCAGAACCGCCGCGGCTTCGCCCCCATGATAGAGTGCAACACCTGCGGCTGGGTACCCAAGTGCAAGAACTGCGACGTCAGCCTCACCTACCACAAGGGGCTGAACCAACTGACCTGCCACTACTGTGGCTACACCTACCAACTGCCCCGCATCTGCCCCGCCTGCGAGGGCACTGACCTGCGCAACCGCGGCTTCGGCACGGAGAAAATAGAAGATGACATCAAAGCCCTTTTCCCCGACGCTCGAGTAGCCCGTATGGACTTGGACACCACCCGCACCCGTACCGCTTACGAGCGCATCATCTCCGATTTCCAGCAAGGCAAGACGGACATCCTGATAGGCACACAAATGGTGTCCAAGGGTCTGGACTTCGACCACGTCAGCATTGTGGGCATACTCAATGCCGACACTATGCTGAACTATCCCGACTTCCGCGCCTACGAGCGCGCCTTCCAGCTCATGGCGCAGGTTGCCGGACGCGCCGGACGGAAGAACAAGCGCGGCAGGGTGGTGCTACAAACCAAAAGCATCGACCATCCCATCATCCCGCAAGTCATTGCCAACGACTACGAAGCCATGGTAGGCGGGCAGCTTGCCGAACGCCAGATGTTCCACTACCCGCCCTACTACCGCCTGGTGTATGTCTACCTGAAGAACCGGAACGAGACCCTGCTCGACCTCATGGCACAGACTATGGCCGCCAAGCTCCGCACCGTCTTTGGCAACCGGGTACTGGGACCGGACAAGCCGCCCGTAGCACGCGTACAGACCCTGTTCATCCGAAAGATTGTCTTGAAGATAGAAACCAATGCCCCGATGGCCCGTGCCCGCGAACTGCTCGTCCAGGTGCAAAAGGAGATGGTAGCGGAAGACCGCTTCAAGTCGCTGATAGTGTATTATGATGTAGACCCGATGTAAATAACTCGTAACTATAGAAATATGAAGAAGATACTTTTCGTTTGCCTTGGCAACATTTGCCGTTCCTCCTCGGCAGAGGGAGTCATGAAGCATCTGGTAGAAGAAGCCGGACGTGCGGATGAGTTTTTAATCGATTCTGCAGGCATTCTGTCTTATCACCAGGGCGAACTGCCGGACAGCCGGATGCGTGCCCATGCTGCCCGCCGTGGATACAATCTGACGCATCTTTCGCGCCCCGTACGTACCGAGGATTTTTACAACTTTGACCTGATTATCGGTATGGACGACCGCAACATCGACGACCTGAAAGACCGCGCCCCTTCAACCGCCGAATGGAGCAAGATACACCGCATGACGGAATACTGTACAAAGTTTACCCATGCCGACCATGTACCGGACCCCTACTACGGCGGTTCCGAAGGTTTTGAGTATGTGCTGGACATTCTGGAGGATGCTTGTGCCGGGTTACTGCAGAGCATTTAATCCAGCGGCATTACATGATACAGTGTCCCCTGCCGTGACTTCTTGTTCGGTATTTCAAGCTTCTTGAGCGTCCGCCCGAATACGGCAACCTTGTTGATTGCCAGACGGTCCCGCGTCTTTGTCTGCAAGGCGGAAAGAATCTGCATGGGCATCATCCATTGCCCCTCCTCATCCTCTTCTGCCGCGCGGAAATGGCTGTGGAAGAGTTGTTCCAGTGGGGTGAGCTGTTCAAATTCCCGGTTCGTCCGCTTCAAGATGGCTTCATCGGCATCATCCAGCCAGTAGCGCTCACCTTTGGCTACGGCATTCAGAGCTTGTGCATAGAGCTGGCGGTAGTTGATGGTGACATTCGTATCAATGGGGCCGGTGACCTCAATGCAGATGAAACGGCGGCTGCCACTGGGGTCTGACAACAAGTCCTTCTGGTTGCTGGTGCCGATGAAGGAGGCATACCGCCGTATCTCCCGGATGGTGCTGCCGTAGGGTTTGCGCAGGTTGGCAACCGGTTTCTACAGCAGATGCTTCAGAAAGCCCTGCTGGTTGATGTTGATTTGGTCGAACTCGTCGATGTTGACGAGCAGAAAGCATCCCAGGCTGCGTTCCGCTTCCTGCCTGCTCTTGAAGTCAATGCTGTCCGTATAGCCGAAACGCAGCTCCGGTGGCAGCAAAATGCGGCAAAAGGTGGATTTCCGGAACCCTTGGGAACCGACAAGCAGAGGAGAAGTATTGTTTCCGTGTTGCCGGTCCATTCCACGCCAGTGTGCCACCATGCCTAGGAACCAGCGGTAGAACAACTCCCGCCAATGAGGATTGTGGCACGGGACGAGGTCGGCCAACGCCCGGATGCGGTCTTTCCCGTCCCAGCGGCCGGTATCGTAAAGGTATTCTTCGACGGGATTATAGAGTGGCACATGGTCTGAAGTAAGGAAACGGTTGATGTCGCGGTCCCATACGCGGATACCCTCCTTCAGGGCATTCATGGAGACCGTACTGCGGGCACGCTGGTCAGCAGGCTTGAAATAGAAATGGACGGAGTCGCGCTGACGGTATTCCAAATCATCCAGAACGGTGTTGTAGCGGAACTCATACCGGCGGCCCATAAACTCTTCCAGCCGGAAAACGCTCTCCTGCTCTTGCGTCAGACTGCTCTTTTTCCCGAAGCCTTTAAGCTCTTGATATAGGTTATGAATCGTTTGACGAACAATGAATTCATCCGCTTCCCGGTAATAGTGCATCAATGTCTGGCGGACTACTTCCTCTTCGGGGATGCCTGCCTTGAAACAATGTTCGGCCAGAGGCACCAGCAGTATCCGTAAATCCCCCTCCCGTTTCCAGCCGTCCAATTCGCGAAATGCACGGTCAAGGGCCGATTCGAAGAGTATGGCGAAGGTGTCCGAGGCTTTACTGTCCGGATGCAGCCGCAACAGCGGGTTCTTTTCTGCGAGTTTTCGTTGCCGGAAGTTCTCTTCCTCGGGCATGCCGAGGGGTTGTTCCAAGCAGAAAGGCACAGCGGCAGGATTGTAGTAAGGATATCCATCCAGAGTCATGCGGCAACTCTGTGTAAGGGAAGGTTCTTTCAATGTAATGGCAAACGGCAGTAAGGGCTGGTAGCACTTCACCGCCATACGGTAGGCGTGGGCATGAAACAAGGCGGCATCGCTCTCCCGCTTCGGCGTTGTGCCGTCGGGCAGGGCAAACAACACCCATATCTTGGCACTCCGTCCGCTGGAACCGCAGAAAGCGGCAAAGGTCTGTGGCAGCAGGGCGGCTTGTCGCTTTACATATTCCGCTTCGGCAATGCCCGACAGACGGTTTACTTCCAGTTGTACGAGTCCGTTATAGTTCTTCATCTGCCGTTCTCCCTCTTGCGTACGGCTATATTCCACGGCAGGGTAGATGCGTGGCAGTTTGTCTATATGTTCGTATTGGGCGCAAGTACCCTCCAGTTGAGGAAGGATGGCCCGGAGGGTCGATACATGTCCGGCTTTGGTTTCGGTTTTCAGTTTTTTAATCAGTGCATCCGCTTCCAGGGTGCTGAGGGCTTCCTTTCCGCTCTCTTTTTCTGCTCTAATCAAGGTAATTTTCATTCTGTTTGTCAGCTTGTTTAAGTAAATATAATTCTCGTAAAGATACGATATCAGAAGGCGGAAAACAAGTATTCAGTAGAATAATTATTAAATAAATCCCTGCTTCCACAAACTATACAGCGTGGTATCGGAAACCTTTGGATTTCTTTTTTAAAACATAGGCATTCCTTTGTTTTTCTCCCTTTGTTTGTCTACTTTTGTATAGGGAATAGATGACGCCTAACGACCATGAACAGCTCTGCTTACGGCCATGAAGCAATCGCTTGACGACCGTAAGCAGAGCTGTTCATGGTCGTTAGGCGTTTCTATCCCCAAAGCTTTTACGGATGAAGTACGTAACCCGCACCTATTCCGCATAGGGCGCGAACGTATTGTACAACAACTTAAAAGACATTGAACTATGGCAATTTTATTCGATTGGTATGAGCTCCCGGAACCTAAAGACAAACAGCGGGAAGAAAAGATACTTCATCCGCGCATCCGCTTGAACGGCTCTACCAGTACTGCCGAACTGAGACGTCGGATTCAGGAACGCTGTTCGTTGACGAAGACTGATGTTTCGGCGGTGCTGGATGCCTTGTCGCACGTCATGGGGGAAGACCTTGCCGAGGGGCGGCAGGTGCATCTGGACGGTATCGGCTATTTCCATCCCGTACTGACTAGCACGGAGCCGGTGACCGCTGCGACCAAACGTAAAACCACCAAGATTAAGCTGAAGGGCATCAAGTTTCGTGCCGACCAGGTACTGAAGAATGAGATAGGCGCTATCAAAGCTAAACCACTGGGGCTGAATGAGCATTCCCAAAAACTGAGTGACAAGGAGATTGACAGGCGGCTGACGAGCTACTTCTCTACGCATCAGTTCCTTACGCGCAGTGATTTTCAGAGCCTCTGCGGAATGATGCGCTCTACGGCACAGCTTCATATTCGCCTGCTTCGCAGCGAAGGCAAACTCGAGAATGCAGGAAAACTGAACCAACCGATTTATCTACCTTGCACGGGGTATTATGGTAGAGACGAGTAGGTTACGGTAAAACTATAGCGTTTTGAGTAGGTGGAAGCAAAATTTGCTTCCACCTTTTTTTGTTGCTTCCACAGCAGCTCAAATGCCGATGGATAGGGGGATGCAGGAGGTGGGTGGAAGTGTGGAAGCAAAGTGATGGAAAATAAATTTCTGGAGAAAAAAAGAGGGCATTCCGTTTTATCGGAATACCCTCAAGTCTATCTATGTACTATATATCTTACTTCTTCAAAGTAATTGTTACAGTAGTGGTTGTGGTAGCACCCCACTTATCAAGTACAACGAGAGAAACCTTACATGGAACATCGTTCTGCAATGCAGTTTCTGCGCTCTTCTTCACTACTGAGAAGTAAGAGTAAGCATCAGTCTCAGTCGGAGCAAACTGACTTCCACTATGGTCTTCAATAGCCAGATATTCTTTGGCATTGTCATCAGCCAAAACAACTCTCACGCTTTGGATTCTACTATCCATAGGCTCAGTTGTATCCGCTACATAATTAGCACCTGATTTCTTATACATCTGAGTCAAGTTATAAGCCTCTCCGTAAACATCCTTAGCAGTGATGTTCTTCAAGCTAACCTTGATAGGACTAACACCATTGCCAGAAGCATTTGCAGCTGCAGTAGCTTCCAAGGCACCTTCCTTGATTTCAGACTTAACTGTCAAGTTGAATTTATCTACAATCTTAGCGATGTGAACGTTGCCGAATACAGTGTAAGCAGCCTGGATTTCACGAGTTGAGTAAACATTGTCTCTGTTGTCTGCATTCTGAGCATTGTCGTATACCTTAACGCTGATATCACCCGCAACACCGGTTGTTGTAATCCATGGTGTACAAGTGTGTCCATCAATTTCGTGAAGCGTTTCAGTAAACGCTACATTGGTCTTTTCAGCACCCATGTCTTTGTACAGCTTGAACAAGTTATAAGTAACATCTGTACCATCTGCTGAACCGTAAGCTACAGCGTTGTCACCAACGAAGTAAGCAGACAGTCTGCTGAACGGAGTTACAGCTGACTCAGCCGGAGACTTGATAGTAACCTTAACAGGAATTTCAAAGGCGTTTACTGTGGCTCCCTTCTTCTTCAAGCCCAATACAATTTGATAGCTTTCTTCCGCTGGGAATGCTTTAGTGTAATCGAAACTGAACTTGATGTACAACGGGGTCTGAATCTTAGAGCCAGCCGCTGAAACATATTGACCTGCACTGTTTTTAACATAAAGAGTGCTTGCATCAATTGTTGTAATCCAGCTTTCATCGAATGCAGTTCCATCCTTACCATATTTCACACCGTTTACTGTGATTGTCTTTTCAGTAAGAGCCTTGCCGTCTGCCCAAGTAATGCTTCCAACCTTTGCAACAGAAGGCAGGTCAGTGTCAGTTGAACCAGCCAAAGCTGCTTGAATATCACCCAATGGCAAGAAGAAATCAGCATTAGTTTTATTTACTGTCCATTCTACATCACCTAAAGTTGTTGAAGGAGCAACATATTTAAAGGTTACTGTAATAGTCTTGGCAGTTGCAGCTTCTGCAACAGTTCCATTTACTAACAGATAATTTACTTTAATATTAAGACTACCAGCCTTTTCAGCCTTAATCGTATTTCCAGATATAGTTGCACCAAGATTTGCTGCAGCAGTCTTATCGGCAATTTCAAAATAGTAATCAACGATATAAGGAGTCAAATCGGCAACAGCAGTACCATCAACAGTAGCAACAGCAGTATTTTTGAAGCATCCGATTAAATCAAGTTCCTTATTGATGTCAACAGAAAGAGCTTTCAGGCTAGTTACAGAAATTGCACTAACAGCCGTTTCTGTCACTTTTACATCATATGTGGAAGCGACCAAACCATCGGCAGTTTCAGTCGTTAAAGCATAAGTTCCTGCAGATTTACCACAATTTGTTGTAGAAAGATACTCTACAGTCATATCGAATACACCCTTGTTCACTGAAGCTGCACGAGTCAATGCATCTTCAGTCATGTTAGCTACCGGATTAGTCACCTTGAAAGGCATATTACCTTTTGAATCGGACAAAACATAAGCATATTTAGTGGCATCGGCATCCTGAGGATTTACAATAGCACTTAATGTACTAGTCTGTGAAAGCAAAATAGCGTCTTTCTTATATGTTACATTATTAAATTTCACATCAGCACCCAATGCCTTACCATAGCTCATTGTAACATTAGCAGCTTCAATCTTACCGTCATTAATAGAAACCGCTTTCAAGCTTGTAATAGATGCGGCTTTGGGTAATTTGATGACAGCAGGTTCGCCTTCACCATTTTCACTTGTTGCAACGTGCAGTTCCCAATAGCTGGTCTTATCTACGACATAAGTACTTGCTCCCATGGCAGAAATGCCAGTATCAGTGCCGACATAGTCATTCTTTTCAGCATCCCATTCGTAAGTCACCCAATTACCGGTTTCCTTACTGATAGAAGGAGCTTTAGCATTGATGCCGTTTACTCCATTCTTACCTTCAGAGCAAATACCGGTATCTTCGTTGTTGATGATGAAATTTTTAGTAACTGGATCGATGGTGATTGTAGCAGCATCACCCTTATCCCCTTTATCGCCTTTAATGGTTCCAATGGTGCTAGTAGTATTATCACTCCAAGTGATTGTAATACCATCGCCATTTTTCACAACGTTGGTAACAAACTTACCATCGCCCACTTTTGCCTGTAAGTCGCTGATTGAAGCCTTGATACCAGTCAACTCATTGTTGATCTGATCAATGTCATCATCATAGTCCTTACAAGACGTGAAAGTTCCTGCAGTACCAACCATTAAGGCACTGAACAGGATCACACTTAGAAACTTCTTGTTCATAATTGAAAACTTTAAATTTATAAATTTAAAAAATAAAAAAGTGAATAATCTCTCATTTTCATTCCCTTTCACATAGCTGTTGATTACATGATTTTTTCCGTTACTTCGCAGGTAATGAAATCTTGTTAATTTCGTTAATAATCAGGGAATAAGGAGAAAATAGGTGGGGCTTGTCCAGAATAGTAAAAATCTGTTCGTTGGGATATTGGAAAGAGGATTGGAAGTCCAGAAAAGTGACAATGGGAAAGTAATGAAATGAGGTCTTCAAAAAATGGAAGTGTGTATTTTTTAGCTCAAAAGGTTGAATAACAATATATTGATAGAACCGATGTGAGCTCCATAAAGGCAACACCATTCCGTTCCTCAAAACTCTGTTTGAAGATTCCGGAAAATGTGCGACAAATCTATTCTATCCTATCAAAAGCAGTAACGTCTTTTACACCATACACGCTCCACTTCTTACAAAAGAAATTACCCTCTGATTTGCCTCGTCAATCTTTCTGTTGCTGAAAGGCTTCAGATAGGTTTCCGTCACCGTGATGGAGGAGTGCCCCATGGCTTCCGATATGATTCCGGGGTGTATCTCGCAATGGTAAGCCATTGTGGCCCAGGTATGTCTCGCCGCATAGGTGCTGAGTGCCGACTGCATTCCCAGACACTGTCTGAGTACTGCCAAACGCTGGTTGAATGCCCTGAGTGCCGACTGGTATTCCCGGTATGCGGCTTCCGTACCTTCCTCGCTCTGCAGGATGGGAAACAGATAGGGGGAGTCGGGGTTCCTGTCCGCCACCATCCTGACCATCTGCATGGCTTCGGGTGTGAGTGACACGGTCAGTGCCCGTCCCGTCTTCCGCCTTCTGTAAGACAGTACATTCCCTTGCAGGTCCCTTTTGTGCAGGTACGCCAGGTCCACAAAGGGTATGCCCCTGAGCATGAACATGAGTACGAAGAAAATCCTTGTTCTCTGCTGTGCGTTTGGGAGCGTCCCTCCTTGCAGGCTCCTTTCCGTCTCCCTTACCAGGCTGCTGATGTCGGATGCCTTGAGCGCCTTCTTCTTGTCTGCCCGTGTGCCGGTATACACATGCTCGAACAGTCTGGGTACATACCGTATGTACTTTCTGTCCACCGCCCGATGATACACCGAGCGTACCGTCTTGATGTAGGTGGACACGGTGTTCCAACTGCAGTTCCTCTGCCTGAGGTAGTTTTCGAACCTCTTCAGTACGGTCGGGCTCAGCTTGCGCATGGGCATTGGTTGCCATTTGGTGAATCCCGAGAATGCATTCATCGCTGATTGGTAGATGTGTGCTGTCCCCCATCTGCCGCCTTCCCGGAGTTCCCCGATGACTGAGGAGAACATCTCTTGTAAGGTAATTTCATTTCTGCTCATTTCCAATTTATTTATAAAGAGTTTATCTTACAAGTATATACAATAAAATGAAGAAAAACAGAAGCTTATAATGTATTTTTCATTTTAGCCAGTCTTTCAGAATGCCCCCAAATATATTCACTATATTTGCGAAAAAAGTCGCATTGAAAAAAAATCGCAATATGAATAATCCATTTAAATTCAGTACCATTGTAGACGGTGAATACTTTACGGATAGAGTAGCGGAATAGGGAAGAGTAAGAGAGATACTTGCAAGTGAAAATCGCCTGATATTTATTAGTCCACGACGTTTCAGCAAGACCAGCCTCGTCCAAAAAGTAACGAAAGGATTGTCACGTCCCGTTTTCCAGTTGAACCTGCAGTTGGTAACAGGCACTGCCGACTTTGCCGCACGATTATTGTGGATTATGCTTCAGCAATATCCTATGGAACGTCTGGAGTATCTCATCACTCACTTTCATTTTATTCCCACCATTTCAACCAATCCATGACGGATGGCATAGAAGTTTCATTTCAGCCGTCAATGGATGAAACAGACAAGAAGGTATTGATAGGCTTAGCTGTAGAGATGAGGGTTCCAGTCTTCCTTTTCTACAAGGTGTCGGCATTGATTCTCCAAGTACTGCCTTTAGCAGTTTAAAGCTGCTTGGGCAACAAGATATGTGATACGCAACGAAGAGTATGAACTGGATGCTCCTTTCTTTCTTGTCGATATATACAAAGATGGCTATTTCCGTTTTCCTAAGAAGGAAAATGGAAATAGCCGTTTCTAGTATGGAATATCTAGCTTATATCATTTTGGGTAATTGATTCTTCTGCCCAATACGTCATTGCGCATTTCCCGTTCACTACGATAGAGCTTTCCGTCTTTCAGGAAATAGTAAGCAGGATATCCGGCAAACTCAATTGTAGCATATTCCAAATTATCTGCACTTTTACAGACTTGCCAAGTACCTTCATAAGTCAGCGAGTCGTTAAACTGGATAAGTGTGGTTGAATCCGCTTTAAGTTCAAAGCGTACTCCTTCTTCCGTAAAAAAAGTGCCGCCAAAGGGATGGCTACTGCTTTTTCCGGTACAGGCTACTAACACACAGATACCCATCAAGAGCATTGAAGAATAAATAAATCTTTTCATCTTCATCTGTTTTTATTTAATCAATAAAGGGTATCCCATTAAGGAATACCCTTTAATATATCAGTATCTAACGATCTTTACTTATCGTGTACCAGGAGTTCCAGAGTTAGGAGCTACAGTAATCTCATAAACATTGATGAGAGTTTTCCACTTATAACCGTATTCAACCGGGATAAACAGCTTATAAGCTTTGTTAACCGGAGTACCGCTATAGTTGTAATAAGTCAAGACTTTTTCTTTGTCACCGTCACCATCGATATCTTTTTCTTCATATCTGATTTCAATGTTTGCAGGCAACTTACCATTTGTATAACCTTCTTCTGGTTCCAAGTTACCGTCAGTCAGTTTCAAGTTAGTCTTGATCTTAGTAACATCCAGAATATTGTCAGAACCAGCCTTCAACGGCCAAACAGCTTCTCTTACTTGATAGAAGTCATACAATGCTTTTGGCAGACCAGTTGTGTTTTCCACAATCTGCTTGTTGTCATTCCAAGAGTAGTAAGTGAATGCACCAGTTACATCAATTGAGCTACCTTCGTTCTTGGCGTCAACGAAGTTGTCGATTTCGCCCTTCTTAACTTGCAACGGCTCAATAATATTTGCTTCGTATTGCTTAACAATGCCTACATTCTTTGCATTATTGCAGAGATCAGCAACCAAGTTGATGGGAACCATCTTACCAACCAATGCCTTAGCAGCTTCTGTCGGTTGATTAGTGAAATCTGTAACAGCATGATCAGGAACAGCTTCTTGCAACTTGATGTTGTACGTCAGCTCGTCTGCGTTCAAAAGGTTAGCCTTGTGATTTACGATTGTTGCTGCTAATTCTCCCTTAATCCACAATTCTGTATCATTGTTTCTCAACTCAGCCTTCACTTCAGTACCATCGTTCCAAATATAAGTATAGTTGGCGATTCTTGCCTTATCGAATACGAATCTTACGCCTTCTTCTGCATAGTAAATGCCGTTAGCATTTTCAGGCATAGTGTGGTCAGGTTGCATCGGACCAAAAGCAGGATAATAGAACTTCGTATTAGCTACATTCTTATCTGTATAATAGATAGCGCCAGCAGCACCTTCAGTAGGTTTCACACCTCTGTCATCCAAGAAACCGTTCAACAAGTCAGTATAGATGTTACATGTCGGGTTAGTACCGTCAACAACATTCCATGCCGGATTAGATTCTTTGGTTCCATAAACGATCGGGTTGATGTTGAATATCTTATATTCCTTTTCACCTTTCCAGTATGTACCCATGTGGCCCCATACATTCAAAGCAGGCATATAGACAGTTCTTGTCATTACAACGGTAATATCAGCATTGATACCCTTAGGATCTTTGTAGATAACAGTCTTCGTGAACGTCTTCTCTTGCTGACCAGGCCAGAACACACCAAGATCTTCTTCGTTTAATGTCCACAAAATATTGTGAGACTCAACGCCTTCTTCCGGATCTTTCAAATCTTCAGCTGTACCAGCTCCCTCACCTACAATGAATTCAGTATAGATAGCATGGAATTCGTTCTTTGTCATACCACCTTCTTTAGCCTTGTCGTAAATCATGGTATTCATCATTTCTGTATCGACAAGGTTCTTAACTGTACAAGAGAACAATACCGGGTTGAACGGAACTGCCAGTTCTTTTCCTTCCATTGTCCATTTAACCTTCAAGTAACGTTGAGCAACCAATGCATTGCCATTTACAGAGTCGATCAATTCTACGCAAACAATAGGCTCACGACCTACGGCTGTTGCAGATCCAGAGATGTCATATACTTTAGCAGACATTTTACCATTCATCGGAGAATCGATTTCTGCAAATTTTTGTTGGTCAGTCTTGTTGTCATTGTCGTTTTCAGGAATATAAGCGGCTTCTGCCAGACGGAAACGGAATGTCAGACCATAGTCCTTGTAGTCTACCAAATCCTCATGTGCGGCATGATCATTGGCTTTGTCACTAACACAAACTTTTACCAATTTCTTTAAATCAAGAGGTTGGTCATAAGCTTGGTAATAGTCAACTAAAGCATTTGCATTTGATTCATACAGACATACTGAGTCATGATAGTGAACATAGAAATCACCGTTTCCATCATTCTGTATTTCGTCTGCGAATTCACCTGTTATGGTTTTTCCAAAATCAGTTCTGCTGTTAGCCAAATACGGCAATTTGATAAGCTCTTCAATACGAGCATATTCAGAGTTTACATAAACGCCATCAATAGTACCAGCTTCAACATCCTTAGCTTCGTCTTCTGTATAGTTTTCTGCAGAAATAGGAGCTTTCAAAGAAGCCATATAGAATTTCTCTTTATTGCCTTCCTTAGTGGTAGAGAGCTGTTGACCTAAGAAATCAGAATGTTTTTTGAATGTAACTTCCAGTACACCTTCCTTGTCAATATTGTGACCTGTAACTTCGATCGGGCTATTGTTTGTAATTGTTGTACCGTCAGCATTCTTTGTCATTATATTTTCAGACTTGATGCAGTCAAATGACGGAGTCAGGATATCTTGAGTACGAACACCTACACTCGGGCTTACATGGAAATAAGCCTTATTCTTCTCAGTAGCGATGTAACGGGCTGTACCGGCATCTTTGTGGTCTAACACAGGACGGTTAGTGTGGCCCGAAGGATCAGACGTATGTGTAGGCATTGCCTCATACTTCTGAGGAGTATACTGCAAAGTGGTAAAAGTCATAGCAGCAATACCGTTGATATGCTGAGTCGGGATCAGAGCTAGACTAGTCAGACGGTGTCCAATCAATTTAACCACCTCAGCGGTCAGGGCATCAACCTTTGCAGCCAAAGCTTGTAATTTTTCGTCTGTAACGAAGCCTCCTTCAAGCTCTTTCTTTAAATCTGCAATTTTCTTGTCCACAGTCTCCAATGAGGCCATTTTGTCAATTTGCTTCTGCAAGTCTGCCTGCGCTTTCTCCAGAGCGGCTTTTAAGGCTGCAATTTCTTCAGAAGAAGATCCACCTTGTCCTGCTTTGTCCAATGCTTCTTTAGCTTTGTCCAGTGCTTCTTGTGCTGCTGTTTTAGCATTAGAAGCTTCAGTTTTGGCTTCAGCGATAGAAGTCTCCAAAGCACTTACTTTAGAGTTCAATTCATCAAGTGAAGCTTTCTTGTCCAGTTGTCCCTGCAAGTCCTTGATGTCATCATCATAGTCCTTACAAGACGTGAACGTTCCTGCAGTACCAGCCATTAAGGCACTGAACAGGATCACACTTAGAAACTTTTTGTTCATAATTGAAAACTTTAAATTTATAAATTTAAAAAAATAAAAAGTGAATAATCTCGCATATTTGGTATTACTTTCTCTTATTTTTTTGTTAAAATTTTCCGTTACTTCGCAGGTAATGAAATCTTGTTAATTTCATTAATAATCAGGGAATAAGGAGGGAATAGGCTGATTTTGTTCAGAATAGTAAAAATCAGTCCGTTAGGATATTGGAAAGATAATATATAGTCTTAATCCCCAACATCATAGAAAAGCTACAATAGAAATTATGAAGTGAAAAAGTGCCTAATTTTCAATCAAAGCTTCTATCTTTCAGTTTATTGCTTACGTTGGGAAATTTTTTGTAAAGTCGATATCAATCCGTTCCTCAAAACTTTGTTTGAAGATTATAAAAAAGAAACAACAAGTTTGCTCTACTTCCTCAAAAGAAGTAATCTCTTTTATACTGGATATCCTTCGTTTTTTACAAAAGAAATTACCTTCTGATTGGCTTCGTCAATCTTTCTGTTGCTGAAAGGCTTCAGATAGGTTTCCGTCACTGTGATGGAGGAGTGCCCCATGGCTTCTGATATGATTCCGGGATGTATCTCGCAGTGGTAAGCCATGGTGGCCCAAGTATGTCTCGCGGCATAACTACTGAGTGCCGACTGCATTCCCAGACACTGCCTGAGCACTGCCAAACGTTGGTTGAATGCCCTGAGTGCCGACTGGTATTCCCGGTATGCCGCTTCTGTCCTTCCTCACTTTGTAATATGGGGAATAAATAAGGAGAGTCCTTGTCCTTGTTTGCTATTATTCTCACCATCTGCATGGCTTCGGGTGTGAGTGACACGGTTAGTGCCCGTCCCGTCTTCCTGCGCCTATAAGACAAGGTGTTTCCTTGTAAGTCCCTTTTGTGCAGATACGCTAGGTCTACAAAAGGAATCCCTCTTAGCATAAACATCAATACAAAGAAAATTTTTGTTTTCTGTCGGGTGTTGGGAGAATTACCGGCCTGCAGGTTCATCTCTGTCTCTCGCACCAAAGAGCCTATGTCGGAAGCTTCGAGCGCTTTCTTCCTATCTGTCCGTGTACCGGTATATACATGTTCAAACAGTCTGGGTACATATCGCACCAGCTTTCTGTCCACTGTCCGGTTGTAAACCGAGCGTATTGCTTTAATATAGGTGGACACCGTGTTCCAACTACAATTCCTCTGTCTGAGGTAGTTTTCGAATCTCTTCAGTACGGTCGGGCTCAGCTTGCGCATGGGCATCGGTTGCCATTTGGCGAATACCGAGAATACATTCACCGTTGACTGGTAGATGTGTGCTGTTCCCCACCTGCCGCTTTCCCGGAGTTCCCCAATGACTGAGGAGAACATCTCTTGTAAGGTAATTTCATTTCTGCTCATTTTCAAATTATTTATAAAAAGGTTTATCCTGCAATTATAAATAAATTGAGAGCAAGTGCAAAGGCATCATTCTGAAATCTGCGAAACGGGAATGATGCCGTATCCGGCAGCTTATTTGTTGGCTAACGTCTGTTTAGTGGCTGATATACGTATCCTGGAAGAACCGTTTGTTGTCGTTTAGGCTGCAAGTGGCATCCACTCCGGCTTGTTGCAGGCGTTCGGTAATCTCATTCAGCTTTTTCCTCGAAACCCTTCCGATATAAAACAGACGATAGCGGTAATCGTTGTCCAACAATTCCATGACGTGCGTGAAATTCTGTTCGCGGGCAAAGTCGAAGTTTACTTTTCTTAGGTTTTGGTACGGATAGCGGATGTTCCTGCCTACGCTGTGTATGATGAGGCCGTCATTGTCCAGCGTCAGGTAACAGAAGCGGGTCATCAGCATGCTGATGAAAAAAAGACTTAATGCAAACGAAATGATAGCCGGGATGAAGCCCCACCATACGTTGCCACTGACGGAATAATATCCCAAGATAAGGGACACTAGGAATAAGACAAAGAACCAGAACATATAGAGTGACGGGCGCTGGTATGTTTCTGTGGGAATCTTTGCGGCTGTCCGTTCCCTCGGTGCGTAGTTGTCGAAGGGGATTTCTTGGGAGACCAGGTAGCGGATGACCGAGGAAGGGTGACGGAAAGGAGGCAGATAGATTGCTTTTTCTTTCCCTTCCTTTAGATGTAAAGTCAGTATGCCCGGACCGTATTTGTCTTTTGCAGCCAGGTTGCTTTTGCGGGGAACCTGGTGGTAACGCTTCATGAAACTGAAACTCTTGATTTGGTGCAGTCCGATGTGCTGGCTTTGCAGCAGTTGTTCGGCTCTTTTCTGTTCTTTACTGGTCACTTCCATAGTTCTTATTTTTTAAGTTCGGGATAACTGATGCGGGTATGGTATATAGTCTTCAGCTTCTCCTTGAATACGTTCTTCACGGTGGCGATATCCTTGAAGGTGATGGGGCATTCCTTGAAATAGCCTTCTGCCACTTGCGAATCGATAATCTTGTCTACCAGGTTGCTGATGCTCTCTTCCGTATATTCGGGCAGACTGCGTGAAGCGGCTTCCACCGAATCGGCCATCATCAGGATAGCCTGCTCTTTGGTGAACGGGTTGGGACCGGGGTAAGTGAATGCCTCCTCGTTGGGGGCTTCACCGGGGTGTTCGTTTTTCCAGGAGATATAGAAATACTTCGTTTTTCCACGACCATGGTGAGTGGTGATGAAATCCTTGATTACTTTGGGGAGATTGTTCTTCTCGGCCAGCTTCAGCCCGTCCGTCACATGGCTGATGACGACTTGGGCACTTTGCTCATAGCCCAGATTCTTGTGCGGATTGACTCCGCCCGACTGATTCTCGGTGAAGAACACCGGATTCTCCATCTTGCCGATGTCATGATACAGCGCTCCGGTACGTACCAGCTGGCTTTTGGCTCCGATGCGGTTGGCCGCTTCTGCCGCAAGGTTGGCAACCTGCATGGAATGCTGGAAGGTGCCGGGAACTGTCTCGGACATGCGGCGCAGCAGGCTGTTATTGATGTTGGACAATTCGACCAGGGTGACATTGGAGGTAAAGCCGAACGTCTTTTCCACCAGGAAGAGCAGGGGATAGGTGAACAGCAGCAACACTCCGTTGATGACGAAATAGGTGTACATGCTTCCGTTGATTTTTGTCAAGTCGTTTTCTGTAATCAGCTCAAAAGCAAAGTAGACGGCAGCGTAGGTCAATATGACGAGGAAGGCTGTTCGGAACAGTTGCGACCGTTGTGAAAGCTCCCTCAGACTGAAGATGGCAACCAGTCCCGCCGAGAGTTGCAGAAGAATGAATTCATGCGGATAGCGCAGGCAGATGGAGCATATCAGTATGGTGGTGACTTGTGCGATGAAGGCCGTGCGTGAGTCGAGGAACACCCGGATGATGACCGGCAGCATGGCATACGGGATGATATAGACATTGAATATGTTGTTGGCAACCATGATGGCCGTCACCACGCAATAGAACATGATGAGGGCGAAGAGCAGGGAGAGGCTGCCCTTGCGCTTGTAGTAATCTTTACGGAACAAGTCGAGGTAGAGCATGAAACACAGCATGAAGATACTGGCAAACAGTACCTGCCCCGCCAGCATCAACCGTTTTTGCCCGATGGACTCACTGCGTTTGATGGATTCTTTCCGTAGACTTTCAAGGATGTTGTATGTCTCCTGGCTGACAATCTCGCCGCGGTCGATGATTTTCTGTCCGCTCAGTACGATGCCGTTGGCCCATGAATAGTTGTCGAGCATCTCCTTCTTGGCGGTCTCTGTCCGCTGCTCGTCATAGGTTAGATTAGGAAACAGATATTCGTTCAGCGAGCATTGCCGTAGAATGTCCGGGCGGTAGTGGGCGGTATCGGCCGTGAGTATATAGTTATAGGCATCCTTCACCGAATATACCTTGTTGATGTCCTGCTGGTTGGCCAGTTTGTCGTTAATGACCATGATGGCGGTTGTGCTGTCCTTATGCAGTTGGTTCAACTCTTCGGTGGAAACGATGCCGGCGCGATATACTTCAGAGAGTTTCCTTTCCAGAAAGCGGACGTAGTCGGTGGAGGGAAGCAGGCCGCGCAGGTGGGTCTGATAGTCTGCCTTCAACTTGGCGAGCACACTTTTCTCAATGCTTTTGTCCAGCTGGAAATACGGCTGGAAGGCGGCGAGGATACTGTCCTGCTCGCGTTTCACCACTTCGTCGGCCTTATAGATGGGGAAGTCGAAGGTGGCCATGAGCTGTCCGTACTTCCAGGGCTTGTCAATGTCGAACTGGTAGTTGAATTTACCGTCACGTGGCAGAAAATAGACAATAATCCCCACAGTGCCGATGAATATCAGTGCTCTGTATAGCAAATCTCTGAGTGAGAACTCTTTTTGGGTATTGAAATAACTCATATCGGCTGAAATTTTTGCGAAAAGTACAAAAAAAAACATTAGTGTGGAAAAAAAGGTTTAATTTTGCCGTCTAAAATATTCATAAGTAAGGTAGATTATGACAGAAAGAAAGGTCAGAGTCCGTTTTGCCCCGAGTCCTACGGGGGCGTTGCACATCGGCGGTGTGCGTACAGCTTTATACAATTATCTCTTTGCGCGTCAGCATGGAGGAGATTTGATATTTCGTATTGAAGATACTGATTCCAACCGGTTTGTACCGGGTGCGGAAGAATATATCCTGGAGTCTTTCAAGTGGTTGGGCATCCCGTTTGACGAGGGCGTGAGTTTCGGTGGAGACCATGGCCCGTACCGTCAGTCGGAACGTCGGGAAATATACAAGAAGTATGTTCAGATTCTGCTGGAGGCCGGAAAAGCCTACATCGCTTTCGATACTCCTGAGGAGCTGGAAGTAAAGCGTGCGGAGATTGCGAATTTCCAGTACGATGCTTCTACCCGCATGCAGATGTGCAATTCACTGACCCTTCCTAAAGAAGAGGTAGACGCGCTGATTGCTGCCGGTAAGCAGTACGTGGTGCGTTTCAAGATAGAGCCGAACGAAGATGTGCATGTGAACGACTTGATTCGTGGGGAAGTGGTGATAAACTCTTCCATTCTTGATGACAAGGTTCTTTATAAATCGGCAGATGAACTACCTACTTACCATCTGGCCAATATTGTGGACGACCATTTGATGGAAGTGTCCCATGTGATACGTGGTGAGGAATGGTTGCCTTCCGCACCGTTGCATGTATTGCTCTACCGTGCCTTTGGGTGGGAGGATACCATGCCTGCCTTTGCGCATTTGCCCTTGTTGCTGAAGCCCGAGGGTAACGGCAAATTGAGTAAGCGTGACGGCGACCGTCTGGGCTTCCCGGTTTTCCCGTTGGAGTGGCATGACCCCAAGTCGGGAGATGTCTCTTCAGGTTACCGCGAATCTGGTTATCTGCCCGAAGCGGTCATTAATTTCCTGGCTCTGCTGGGCTGGAATCCGGGCAATGACCAGGAACTGATGTCTATGGATGAATTGGTGAAATTGTTTGATTTGAGCCATTGTAGCAAGTCGGGTGCCAAATTCGACTATAAGAAAGGTATCTGGTTCAACCATGAGTACATCATGATGAAACCGGATGCGGAGATAGCTTGTCTTTTCAGGCCGGTGCTGGAGTCTAACGGCATAGACGCCTCCAACTATAGCGACGAGTTCCTTACGAAAGTGATTTCACTGGTGAAGGGACGCGTCAACTTCGTAAAGGAACTGTGGGACCAGACCCGTTTCTTCTTCGTAGCTCCCACGGAATATGCGGCAAAGGATGTGAAGAAACGTTGGTCGGAAGATACTCCCCGCATCATGGCTGAATTGATGGATGTGCTGCGCGGTATCGGGGATTTCTCCTCCAAGCCTTCCGAAGATATTGTGATTGGCTGGATTACCGAGCGTGGCTATCACATGGGAAATGTGATGAATGCCTTCCGCTTGTCAGTGGTGGGCGAGTGTAAAGGTCCGCACATGTTCGACATTACTGAGCTGATTGGCAAGGAAGAGACGTTGGTCCGTATACAGCGTGCTGTTGATGCTTTAAAGTGAATAAATCTTCTTCATCCTTAATCCATATAGTATGCTATATGACTTGGCAATAGCCATCTACGATATTCTGGTGCATCTGGCTGCTCCATTTAGCCGTAAGCCCCGAAAGATGATGAAGGGACACTGGGTGGTTTATGAACTTCTCCGGCAGCAGTTGGAGAAGGACGTGCGCTATATATGGTTCCATGCCGCTTCTTTGGGGGAGTTCGAGCAGGGACGGCCGTTGATTGAGAAAATTCGTGCCAAATATCCGGATTACGGTATTCTGCTGACTTTCTTCTCGCCGTCGGGCTATGAGGTCCGCAAGAATTATAGGGGGGCAGACGTTGTCTGCTACCTGCCTTTCGACAAGCCTCGAAATGTGAAGAAGTTCCTGGATATCGTGAATCCCTGCATGGCATTCTTCATCAAGTACGAGTTCTGGAAGAACTATCTGGACGAACTGCATAAGCGTCGTATTCCGGTGTACAGCATTTCCTCCATTTTCCGTCGCGGGCAAGTATTTTTCAAGTGGTATGGCGGTACGTACAGACATGTGCTGCGCGACTTCGACCATTTGTTTGTGCAGAATGAACGCTCCAAACGCTATCTGGCGAAGATAGGCATCAGCCGTGTCACGGTGGTGGGGGATACCCGTTTTGACCGTGTGCTGCAGATTTGTGAGGAAGCTAAGCGTCTGCCTTTGGTGGAGCTTTTCAAGAACAATACGATGACTTTTGTGGCAGGAAGCTCTTGGCAGCCGGACGAGGATTTATTTATTGAATACTTCAACCAGCATCCGGAGGTGAAGTTGATTATCGCTCCGCATGTCATCGACGAGAACCATCTGGTAGAGATTATCCGTAAACTGAAACGCCCTTATGTGCGCTATACCCGTGCCAACGAGAAGAATGTCCGTAAGGCCGATTGCCTGATTATTGATTGCTTCGGGCTGCTCTCTTCCATTTACCGCTATGGCGAGATTGCCTATATCGGAGGTGGTTTCGGAGTGGGAATCCACAATACCCTTGAGGCTGCAGTTTATGGCATTCCGGTGATTTTCGGACCGAAGTATCAGAAATTTCAGGAGGCCATCCAGTTGCTGGAGACAAAAGGCGCTTTCTCGGTGAAGGATTATGAGGAGCTGAAAACTTTGCTCGACCGTATGCTGACAGATGAAGTCTTTTTGCGCGAATCAGGCATGAATGCAAGCAATTATGTGACCAGCAATGCCGGTGCGACGGATAAGATAATGAGTATGATAAACTTTTAGAAGAGTAAAGAGTGATAACGATAGGGCGATAAAGGTGATGGAATGGCATCCCTTTATCGCCCTGTTTTTTAGGGGGGCCTTGCCTCCCTTTATTTGTACCAGTCGGAATACATCAGATAGTTGTGTGCAATCTTCTGGTTCAGCTCCTTGGCCTGCTTCGGGTCCACTTTCTTGATGAACTTGGCGGGGACTCCTCCCCAAATGCTTCCCGGCTCGATGACCGTATTACTCAATACCAGGGAACCGGCGGCGACAATGGCCCCTTCGCCCACTACTGCGTGGTCAAGGATGGTGGAACCCATCCCTACCAAAGCATAGTCCTTGATGGCAGCTCCGTGGATGGTCACGTTGTGCCCCACGGATACGTGGTCTCCTATCTCTATGGTCGATTTCTCGTACAAGGTATGGAGTACGCTTCCATCCTGGATGTTTACTCCGTTTCCTATGCGGATTGAATTTACGTCACCTCGCAGCACGGTGCTGAACCAGATGCTGCAATCCCGTCCCATCTTGACGTCACCAATGATAACCGCATTGTCCGCCAAAAAACAATTCTCCCCGATTTCGGGAGTGAATCCTCTTACTGATTTTATTAATGCCATTTTTTAGTGATTAGTAGTTAGGTTACTGCATGCTTCCTTCAGCCATTCCCGTTCTTCTTCGTTCAGGCTTGGCGAAAGTTTCTCGTATGCATGCTGGTGATAGTTGTCCAGCCATGCCGTTTCCTCTGCCGTCAGCATCTCTTTGATGATACCTTTCTTGCAGATGGGGCAGAGGGTAATGGTTTCGAATTTCAGGTAATTTCCGAACATGCCTTCACGGTCCTTCACGGTCAGCATCAGGTTTTCTGTGCGTATTCCATGACTTCCGGCTTTATAGACGCCCGGTTCGTTGGAAGTGACCATTCCCGGCCGGAGGGTTACCGGATTCTCGTTCATACGGATGCTTTGCGGACCTTCGTGCACATTGAGGAAATGACCTACGCCGTGTCCGGTACCATGCAGGAAGTTCATGTGGTGCTGCCATATCGGCATGCGGGCCAGTACATCCAGTTGCGCTCCTCGCGTACCTTCCGGGAAGACAGCCATGGCAAGGTTGATATGTCCTTTCAGTATCAGGGTGTAGTCCGTCTTCTCTTCTTCGGTCAGTTCCCCCAGTGCGATGGTGCGGGTGATGTCGGTAGTGCCGTCCAGGTATTGCGCACCCGAGTCCAGGAGCAGGAATCCCTCGGGTTTCAGTGGCACGTCCGTTTCCGGAGTGGCTTCGTAGTGTACAATGGCTCCATGCTCCTTGTACCCGGCAATGGTGTCGAAGCTTTCCCCCATGTAGAGTGGCTGTGCGGCACGGAATTCGTGTAGTTTCTTGTCTACGCTGATTTCTGTCTCGTTGCCTGCGGGAACGGCCTCCTCCAGCCATTTCAGGAATTTCACCAGTGCCACTCCGTCGCGTTGCATGGCTGCGTGGATGCCGGCTATTTCCCGGTCATTGCGGACTGCTTTCAGCAAGGCTATCGGTGAGCGCTCGTCAAGTACCCGGCAGGAAGGGGGGAGGGCAGAATAAACGGCATAATTCGTCCTTCCCATGTCGAGCATGATGCTGCCGTCCGGTATTTTTGTCACAAAGGATTCGGTGTCCTCATAAGCGTGGATGGTGACGCCGGCTTCTTCCAGATAGGCTGAAAGCTCTTCCGTTACTTTCTCGGGCTGGATGAAAAAGTGTGTTTCTTGTTCGTTGATTATCAGATAGCTCACTACTACGGGGTTGCAATGCACATCGTTGCCGCGTATGTTGAGTGCCCATGCTATCTCGTCCAATGCCGACACCAATAATACGTCTGCTTCGCTTTTCTTCATTTCCCGGCGGATATCAGCCAGTTTGTCCGGGCAGCTTTTCCCGGCGTATTTCATCTCGTGGATAAAGGCGGGTGCTTCGGGCATGGGAGGGCGGTCTGTCCATATCTCATTCATCGGGTCGGCAATGCTCTTTATGGTGATGTCGTTTTTTGCCAAATCCTCTTGCAGGGCTATGGCTTGTGTGGTGGAAAATACCTTTCCGTCTATACCTACAACTGAATTCGCTGTAAGGTTCTCCCGCAGGAAATCGAGGATGCTGGGCGTTTCGGGCAACATTTCCTTGTATAAGTCGATGCCGCTGCCTTCCAGCTGCTGCTCGGCTTGGAGAAAATAGCGGGAATCTGTCCACAGCCCCGCCTTGTCGGTGGTAATCACCACCGTGCCTGCCGAACCGGTAAAACCTGATATCCATTCTCTTGATTTCCAGTACGGTGCTACGTACTCGCTTAGGTGCGGGTCGGTACTGGGGATAATGAAAGCGTCTATGCCTTCTCTTTTTAACAATGCCCGTAAAGCATCTATACGTTGATTGATTGTCTGAGCCATATTTTTATAAATGTAATTAAGTAGGCGTGTAAATGAGTTTATAATCTCTCCATTCTCTGCTTTCAAAGTTACACATTCTCTTTTAAAAAATTGCCATGCTTCACGGATTTTAGCGGATTGGCTCAATAAAAACATCTTTCCCTCTGCTCATTCGTTTGATAATTAGGAATTATGGGTAATTTTTTTTGCAGAAAGTTTTGTGAATAAAGAAAGTATGTGTAATTTTGCCGCTCAATTTGATCGTGAGATTTTTAAACCATTAACATTTAATTAAAAGAAAATGATTGTAGTACCTGTAAAAGAAGGCGAAAACATTGAAAAAGCGCTGAAGAAATTCAAAAGAAAGTTTGAAAAAACTGGCACAGTTAAGGAATTGAGACGCAGACAACAGTTCGATAAACCGTCTGTGACTAAAAGACTTAAGAAAGAACGTGCTGTTTACGTTCAACAACTTCAGCAAGTAGAAGATTAATAATTCGTAAATTCCTTTGAATTATTGAATTCTTTTTCATACATTCGTTGCATGATTTTAGATATGTAGCGATATGTTGTTGACAGATTCTTTTCTTGACTATCTTCTGTACGAGCGGAACTATTCCAAAGGTACGATTGAGTACTATCGGACAGATATTCTTGAACTGCAGAGGTTTGGAGAAGAAATGTGGGGGGACTTGACTCCATCGGATGTAGATGCAGAACTTGTTCGTGAATGGATTGCTTCCTTGATGGACAAAGGACTTGCTTCTAATACGATAAACCGAAAGCTGAGCTCTATCCGGACATATTATAAATTCCTTTTGAGGAGAGGTGAGGTTGTGGTAGATCCGTTACGAAAAGTTACGGGGCCCAAAAAGAAAAAACCGCTTCCAGTATTTCTGAGAGAAGGTGAGATGGATAGGTTGCTGGATGATATGGATTTTGGTGAAGGTTTTGAAGGGTGTCGCGACCATATGATTGTTGAAATGTTCTATGCTACCGGCATGCGACTTTCAGAATTGATAGGGTTGGATGACAAAGATATTGATTTTTCGGCTTCTCTCGTTAAAGTGACAGGAAAGCGGAATAAGCAACGTCTTATACCTTTTGATGAGGAGCTGGGGCGCTCGATGAGGGAATATGTCAATGTGCGGAATGAGGCTGTTCCGGTTCGCTCGGATGCTTTTTTTATCCGGAAGAATGGAAAGAGGCTTTACCGCGGTATCGTAGCATGCCTTGTGAAACGAAACCTTTCGAAGGTAGTGACTGTAAAAAAAAGAAGTCCCCACGTGCTGAGGCACACCTTTGCAACGGCTATGCTGAACAATGGTGCTGATTTAGGTTCGATAAAAGAACTCCTCGGGCACGAGAGTCTGGCGACAACGGAAATTTATACGCATACTACTTTTGAAGAGCTTAAAAAAGTGTATAATCAGGCTCATCCCCGAGCCTAAAGTAAAAAGGAGGTAAGTATGGAAGTAAGAATTCAATCGATTCACTTTGATGCGTCAGAGCAATTGCAGTCTTTCGTTCAAAAGAAAGTTGCTAAGTTGGAGAAATTTTACGACGATATAAAGAAAGTAGAGGTGTCATTAAAGGTAGTAAAACCAGAAACAGCCGAAAATAAAGAAGCCGGAGTGAAAGTGTTGGTTCCCAATGGCGAGTTTTATGCAAACAAGGTTTGTGATACGTTTGAAGAAGCGGTAGATTTATGTCTGGAAGCTTTGGAAAAACAGCTGGTTAAGTACAAGGAAAAGCAACGGAGCAAATAATTTTCCGCTAAAATTTTGCGGGTAAAAAATAAATGTCTAAATTTGCAGCCGTTTCGCTCACGCTATGAACGTTACGGTTGCATTTTTTAGCTTGCCTCTTTAGCTCAGTTGGCCAGAGCACGTGATTTGTAATCTCGGGGTCGTTGGTTCGAATCCGACAAGAGGCTCGCTCAAGGATGAGTGGAATAAGTCTTTCTTCACGAGGTGGAGGTGATATGAAAACGGAAATCGTTCGGGTAAAGTTTACTCTGCGATGATTTAGTAAGGAAAAGAGTTCTTTTTATAATGT
>UMFM01021926.1_pt1 | contig 30336 bp, 15 predicted proteins | sample 1965011 | NCBI WGS metagenome assembly UMFM01 (sample SAMEA4836046, study PRJEB28245) | human gut metagenome | biome: gut microbiome; material: fecal sample | place: Denmark | collected 2008 | reverse complement strand
GTTATTTTTACAAACTAATATTCATATGTGCTTTGGCACAAAAAAACAGAGGACGATGTTTTGTTTGCCTGTTAGATGTTTAATCTAATGAAAGCAAGACGCACCTCTGTTTTTTATATACTTATTTAAAAATATTTTCTATTATTTCTTCACTTCTAGTTTTTTATTAATATTAAAATTCAAGTCTTATTTTATACTTTATTAAATTTTTTTGCTATCAACCTTAGAGCAATTTCATTAATTTACAGTTCTCAATGCCTGCGTCCCAGAATTTTTCCAACGGAATATTTTGCACCTGACACACAATGCTTGAATCCATTGCTCCATGTCCCACAATAATAACATCCTTACCTGCATCTAACTGTGGCTGAACTACTTCTTTAAGAAAACTTCCTGTTCTGGCAAACAAATCATCAAAAGTTTCTCCATCTTCCACACCCGGATAATTAGCCGGATCCTTAAACAACTTTCTAATAGGGCTTCCCTCCATCTGAGACGGATGTGTTACACCTTCATACACGCCAAAACACATTTCCATAAGCCTGTCGTCATATACAATAGGAATGTTTCTTCCTTCCAAAACAATTTCGGCTGTCTGTTTTGCCCTAACAAGCGGTGAGCAATAGCATATGTCAAAATTAACATCTTTATATTTTTCTTTGGCTTGCTCTGCCATCTGAATGCCTTCTTCATTTAATGGAATATCTGTACGACCTTGAAGCTTATGCTTGGCATTCCAATCTGTTTTTCCGTGTCTCATAATATATAACATAACTTTTCTCCATATCTTTTGCTAATCTAATATAATTTATACGGATATAAGCTTAACTCATTCAGGTTATTTTCGCAACTGTGACTTCATTGGAACAAATTCAATTTTCAGCTGCATTCCCATACCTGCTGCAAATCTCTTTAATAATTTTAAAGATGGATTTGTATTTTTCCTTACTCTATGTTATGCTTTCTAAATACATCTAAAAAGGTAATAAGAAAGGTAAAAATGTTATGAAAAAAAATAATGAAAAAAGAAGCTCTTTCTCTGGAAAGCTAGGCTTCGTTCTTTCGGCTGCAGGGGCTTCTGTAGGACTTGGAAATATTTGGAGATTTCCTTATCTTGCTGCTAAATACGGTGGTGGTATCTTCTTATTAATATATATTGTCCTTGCCCTTACTTTTGGATATACAATGATTGTAGCTGAAACTTCTATTGGTCGTATGACTAAGAAAAGCCCTGTTGGTGCTTTTAAATCATTTAGTAACTCTAAGTTTGTATCTTTAGGTGGATGGATTAATGCCATCATTCCTATACTTATCGTTCCGTACTATTCTGTTATCGGTGGCTGGGTTATTAAATATCTTGTCGAATATATTATTGGTGACAGCAAACTTTTAGCAGGTGATGACTATTTTACGGGATTTATTTCAGGCGGTTTTTCTGCAGAAATTTGCTTTATTATATTTACTTTTATAACTTTGGCAATTATTTATGCAGGTGTTAGAAGCGGTATTGAACGTGTATCAAAATTTATGATGCCTATACTTGTTGTTCTTTCACTTATCATTATGATTTATTCTATAACAAGACCGGGAGCAATGGCTGGTGTAAAATATTTTCTTGTCCCTAATGTTAAGAACTTTTCATGGATGACTGTAGTTGCGGCAATGGGACAGATGTTTTATTCACTATCTATTGCAATGGGTATTTTGATTACATTTGGTTCTTATATGAAAAAGGATTTGTCAATTGAAAGCTCAACTAAAAACGTTGAAATCTTTGATACTGCTATTGCCATTATGGCAGGACTTATGATTATTCCTGCTGTTTTTGCTTTCTCAGGTGGAGATCCTGATGCGTTAAAAGCCGGTCCTTCACTTATGTTTATTACAATTCCTAAGATGTTTGAAAGTATGGGACTTAGTACAGCTGTTGGTATACTTTTCTTTACATTAGTACTTTTTGCTGCACTTACAAGTTCAATAGCCTTAACAGAAAGTGCTGTTTCAACTTTTGAGGACGAATTTGGATGGGGAAGAAAGAAATCAACTATTATCCTTGGTGGTATTATGATTGTTCTTGGCAGTCTTTCATCATTTGGCTATGGTCCTTTAGGCAACATCAAAATTATTGGAATGCAGTTTTTAGACTTCTTTGATTTCTTAACTAATTCAGTAATGATGCCAATTGCTGCATTTGCTACATGTATTCTTGTTTCAAAAATAATTGGTCTTAAGAAAATCGAAGAGGAAGTTCTTCACGGCGAAGGCACATTCCGCAGAAAGAAAATTTTTAACTTTATGATTAAATACCTTTGCCCATTATTTGCGGCAATAATACTTTTAAGTTCAATTGCAAATGCATTTGGATGGATAACAATCTAAGGATTATAAGAGTGCGAAGCACGTAGCAATCTGTGTAATCATATCTTTTTTTAAAACGTACCCCACTATTTCTATTTTTTGAAATGGTGGGGTACGTTTTCTTTTGTTTCAAATTATATGTTGTGTTCAATTAGTAGAATTTGGGGCTACGTACCCAGAGATTTAAGCTTTTTCATATAGCGAGGTACATTTGCCTTTGATTCAAACTATATGTTGTGTTAAATTAGTAGGATTTGGGGCTAACGTACCCCGAAAATATAGAAATTTTATATATCGGGGTATTTTGGTTGCTGGCATATACAATATGTTGTGTGAATAAGTGTAATATTGCTGATTTCGTACCCCGAAATTTAACCAAATCTCTATGTCGGGGTACGCCGTACTTTTTACTTCTCATATTGTTGTTTCCTTTATCCTAACTCCCTATGGTTTTAGACAAAGAAGATGCCATATTATTGATTTACTCTCTAATATGGCACCTTCTTGTTTTTTATTTAATTTTAGCTTTTTTGCTTAAGCCTCTCTTAACAAGAATCTTTTTGTAAGATTTCTTCTTGCTCTTTGGAACCGTTATTTTTGCTTTCTTGTTTATACTTTTGAAAGCCGATTTTCCAACCTTTTTTAAAGTCAATTTCTTTGACTTGATTTTAATATTCTTAAGTTTCTTACAATTATAGAATGCCTTACTTCCTATTTTGCTAACGTTCTTTTCAATTGTAATACTTGTAAGATTCTTGCATTTCTTAAATGCATTGCCCCCTATTGCTGTAACTTTATAAGTAACATTTCCTATCTTAATTTGTGATGGAATAGTTGCTTTTTTAAGTTTCTTATCAATAGGGCAAACATATTCTACCTGCTGGTTCGGCACAATCACTCTGTAGATTGCGTTGGTTGTAGCATCTTCATAAGTACTTCCAACATTATACTCTTCTTTCAAAACATCTACTGTCTCAGTTTTAGTCTTTCCACAAACTGTACAAGTATATGTTCTTGTTCCCTGTTCTGTATATGTTGGCTCTTTTGTTATTTTTCCAGAATCCCACTTATGACCTTTGGCTTCTGTCTTTACTGTAGTTCTGCTTAATTCCTTTCCACATACTGTACAGTAAATTACTTCATCATAGCTTCCACCATTTTCACACGTTGACTCTGTGACATTCTCGATTTTCTTCTCGCCTGCTACGTGACCTTTGGCTGGAATTGTTGTTATTTTTTTTCTTTCATCACAACGTTTACAATGAATTGACTTTACTCCTGTTTCTTCACAGGTTGCTTCCTTATCCACTGTGAAATCATTGTTCCAATCATGTCCTAAGGCTTCTACTTTTTCTGTCTTTGTCTTTCCACAAACTGTACATTCGAATGTTTTAACGCCTTCTTCCGTACAGGTTGGTTCTTTTGTTATTTTTCCAGAATCCCACTTATGGCCTTTGGCTTCTGTCTTTATTGTTTTTCTGCTTATTTCTTTGTTGCATACTGTACAATAAACTACTTCGTCATAACTTCCTCCAGCTTCGCATACTGCTTCTGTTGCATTCTCGATTTTCTTCTCGCCTGCTACATGTCCTTTTGCCGGAATAACTGTTTCATCCTTCTTTGAATCACATCTCTTGCAATGAATTGATTTCAATCCTGTTTCTTCACAGGTTGCTTCTTTATCCACTGTGAAATCTTCATTCCAATCGTGTCCTAGAGCTTCGACTTTTTCTGTCTTTGTTTTTCCACAGACTGTACATTCGAATGTTTTTACACCTTCTTCCGTACACGTTGGTTCTGTGGTGATTGTTCCTGGATTCCACTTATGACCTTTGGCTTCTGTCTTTACTATAGTTCTGCTTAACTCTTTACCGCATACTGTACAATAAACGACCTCATCATAACTTCCTCCAACTTCGCAAGTTGACTCTGTGGCATTCTCAATCTTAGTTTCGCCTGCTATGTGACCTTTGGCTTCAAGCTTTTCCGTCTTCGTATCTGTTATTGTTTCGTTGTTGTATTTGCCTGTTGCTGTATGCACTATACTTCCATCTTCTTCACAAGTAGGTTCTGTTCTTTTAGTCTGCACATCGCAGTCTATCCCTACCACATGCTCGCTATTGTATTCACACGTATACACTGCTTTACAAGTACTATAGTCGCTTGACCACTGAAAGTCCGGTCCAATATAGTTGTGAATACAGATTTTGTTTACCTTTGTTGTTAAGTTTGAAATGTTGCATTCCTGATTTGTTGCGTTGGAGTCTGTTAATTCATCTACTACAAGCTGGAATTTGCCTGTTACATTTTCATTTTTTGTGGCTTTAAAGGTTAGCTTTATAACTTGTCCGTCAGCTTTTATGTTTCCTGTTGCCATAAAGGCAAATTTAACTTTTCCTTTAGTTGAAGTTGAAACATTAGTAAATGAATTTTTCAAAATTCCATCAGAAAATAACGCATCCTGTATTTCAAATATATCTTTGTCATATTCAAGATAAGCTGTCATTGAAGCTATTCCTGAATTGCCTGCCAGATTAATTGTAACGTCAAATGTTTCCTGTGAATCTATTGAATCAAGACCATTTACCGTAAACAAATTATCTGACTGCTGCTCTGACGTTGATATTGTTGCTTCATAACTTCCATCAAAAGTGCATTCCTGCAACTGCTCGTTTGTTATTGTTACATCTGATAATGAAATGTTACTAGATGTTGACTTCTCTAATGGTACAAACTGAATGTTCAAAAAATTCATCGTCAAGTTATAACATTTGCTAAAGGCATAAGCTACTTTAACCTTACCTTTTTCAATTTTATTATAAGAAATCATCAAACCTTCAACATTCTGATTAGCCGTAACTCCTTGAAATCTTACCTTTTCTTCATCATAAGACAAAATAAAACTGCCTGACATTACGCCTTCATTACGGCTAAAACCAAATTTACAATTTACTGTATCATTAACATTTGCATCGGAAACTCCTTCAAAATTAACCTGATAATTGCTGCTAAATGGATTATCCACATTTATACTTAATTCTGAATCGATGCTTAAATCAATGGTTGAAAGATTCTTGTCGTATGCTTCATTTATTTTATTTTCAAATATGCACTGCTCATTTCCAACAAAATTGGCTGTATAAGTAATTGTAAATAATTCCTTGTTATCTACTGACAAGCCATTAAGATTAACCAATGCTATACTAACTGTTCCCTGATTTTCTTTGGCTGAAGTTACTGTAGAGCCTAGTTCATTTCCAAATTTGCATTCAGAATAACGTAACTTCTCATTATTATATTTAATTGACATTTGAAGACTACTAAGGTCAACTATGCCCTCACCATAATAATGTACATTGACAACACCATTACTCTGTTCATAAGACGTCCATATTCGTGGATTTGTGTCTGCTTTTACTATTGTATTAGCAGGGACTATTGCCCCTGCTAATAATGAAACTACAAGAACGATGCTTACAATGAATTGATAAATTTTATTCTTTATTTTCATTTAAACACCTTCCTTACTTAAACTGAGTTATTTCTCCTGTTGCATACTGCAAAATTCTCATGGCATCTACTGCTGTAATCTTACCGTCACCGTTAACATCTGCTAAGCCAAGTATTGCATCTGTAGGATTATCAAGTAATGCCAGTTTCAATGCAAGCATAGCATCTACTGCCGTTACTTTTCCGTCCATATTTACGTCGCCTAATTCATAGCTTGTGGCACTTGAATTAACAAGAACAATAATGCTTGCCTTCTGGCTGCTCTTTTCAAGCGATGCTGAAATAACTGCATAACCATTGCCTTTTGCTGTAATAATCCCGTCTGAATTAACTTCTGCAACCGCTGTGTTACTTGAAGTCCACTGAAGACTTCTCTTCTCGTTACTTGTATCATTTCTAACCTGTGCATCAACTGAATATGTTTCATCAGGATACATTGTTACAATATCCTGTCCAAATTCCACATATGCTTCATCCTTAAATATTTCAATTGGGATTTCACACTTAGCATTGTTATAATATGCTGTTACTGTAGTTGAACCAGGTTTAGCTAATTCAAATACACAAGTTCTACCATTGTCTGTTGACTGAACAAGTTTAACTGAATCGTTATAAGACCAGTTAATAGTTGCTATTGACTCTATTGGCTTAGCCTGTAACTTGATAGTAACAATATTGCCTACAGTTCCTGAATACTTGTTTTGTTCAGAAGTAATCTCTTTAACAGGAAGTTCGTTAACCTGAACATCAATATATGTTGTTTTTCCATCACAACTAACCGTAACTGTAGTACTTCCACTCTGAATTGCCGTAAATGAACCATCATCATTCTGTTTAAGTACACTTGAATCATAGCTATAATCTGCATAATCATGATATGTGGCATTAGCAGGTGAAACTGTTACATTAGGTGTAAATGAATCTCCTATATCTAAAGTAGCCCTTGATTTTTTAACTTTAATATCATTTACAGGAACGTATTCACTCTGTTCAATAAATGATATTCTTTCAGAATCATAATCTAAGTTTTCTACTTCCACACCATTAATCTTAACACTGATTACTTCAGGTCGAACTTCGGTAGATTCGTTATAATATTCAAAATATCCCAGTTTTCCACCATTTATACTCTGATTATTAAATTTATATTTATAAGTATTTCCTGAACTATTTCCACTTATATAACTTAATGATGAAGAAAAATATTTGCCACCGTCTTTTAAAGTCACCTCTAAACTATTAATTTTTCCATTAAAGTTAGTCTTTAAATATGAGTTCTGTGATTTTGCTAATTCTTTAGTTATAATAGTATCCTCATTATAAACTTTCACATTAGAATCCGTTACATCAAATGCATCATCTATACTTGCCACAACTACCTGATTTTCTGTTAACTCTACCTTCTTCTTGCCCATATATTCAGGTTTGAAAGTAAACTTAAGTTCCTTGGCAGATACATATTCTGTATCAACTTCTTTATCATCTATTACAACCCTGTCTGACTCATTAAAGTTTACACCTTTGACTATACCTGTCATGCTCTTACCAACTTCTCCGTTATCAGCTTTAACTGATGACACAAACGCCTTAGACTCTACCGGTATAACATTTGGTTCAGTTGCACTTCCGTTGTATGCATAATTAATTCCATCTGTGGCTTCAATATAGTACTGAAGATTTCCAACAGTTATATCTTCTGCATTAATATGAGCATTATAATAATTACCAGTAGTATTGTTCATTGGAACTGATTTAAAATTATCTTCTCCTTCCATTCGATAAAACAATGTAACACCTTCAACACCTATGTTATCCTTAACTGTTGCTGTAATAGTTGCACCAACTCCGTTAGTTATAGATTTTAGTGCTGTATGTTTAATTACCGGTGGCTTATCATCTACTGCTGTATTAGAAGTAATATTAGAAGGTCTTGACTCAGACATTGCCGTATCTACTACTGTAAAGTAATAATAATACTTCTTTCCTGCCTCGACTTTTTTGTCTTCGTATTCTTTCTCTTCTGATGACAAAATAGATGAATTAATCTTCTTAAAGCTTCCTTCCTCCCCTGTTTCGCTTCTATAAATGTTGTAACCTGCCATTGTATCGTATTCATCCTGTGTCCAGTTAAGATAAATACTTCCAACTCTTCCTTCTGACTGAAGTGTTAAAGCTTCCGCTCCACTTGCTGTAACATCAAACTCAAATCTTCCCCAGTCTGTTCCTGTTGTAAGCCAATGATCATCTGCTGCAGCAGCATCCTTAACTCTGAAATACTGATGTCCCTGATTAATAAGAACCTTAATAGGCATCTTACCAACCCATTCCCTTGCACTATTCCACTGTCCCTTTAAAGTATAATCTGTATATGGATCATCCGGTCCATAAGAAACCATTGGATCTGTCTCCTGATCCATATCTCTGTTAAATAAAACATGAACATCATATGTACCATTACCAACAGTATCAACCTTATCACCATTCTTATCTGTAATGTAAATATCAGAAACACAAGGATAAGTTTCCTCTGATGGCTTATCTAAATATGGGCTTGTAATGATATCTCCACAATTTGTATTCGTATCAAAATCAATAATCTGCTTGTTTATCAGTCTTTCATCGTTTGTTCCCCAATAATTATTTTGTGCTGAATATACAAAGTCTCTAGAATTACTGTTAAACATTTTCATCCATTCAGATGTATCTGTACAAATTAATCTATTTAGCACTGTATTTCCCATAAAGTTTGTGTTATCTAGCTCACCTAAATATTCAGGATCTGTATTTATTTTTTTAATTTTTGAATCGTCTATATCTGCTGGATACTCTGCCAAAATATATCTTGTAATATTATCAACTGCATCATTTAAGATATGTGGTAAATATACATATTCTTTTTCATTAGTTTCTGTATTTGTTTTTTCTGATTTTCTAAGATATACGCGATACACAGCAAGTGGATTTGACACTGATGCATTGATTTCAGCACCTGGTTTTTCCCCATTAACAGATGCTATATCTTCACTTTTTGTATCAAAATAATAACCATTTATCAAATTTAAATATTTATTAACATCATTACCATAAATGTCCTTAAACATATCTCCCAATAAATTTGTGATTTCTTCATCTAAACCTACGGTTGACAAATGACCTCCATTCATACTTATTGCTTTTTCTATAGCATTATAGTTGAGCATATTTGAGCCAACATAATTATACTCATAAAAATATTGATCCAAATTATATATCACATATTTTTTTCCATTTAACGTTCCTATTCTACTCGCTACTTCCATATACGGTCTTCTGTATTGAAAACTATTTACTGACATTTGAGATGGAAACATTTTAATCCCAGCAGAAGTATTTTTTTTTGCTTCATTAATTAAAAAAGTACAATTATTTGCCTTAATGTTACTATAATAATTTTCGCAATTATCAAATAATACATTGTTAAATTCTCCACTAACAATAGATTTCGTTCCAACCAATTCATTTCTTGTTGCGCGCAAATTCGATATTTTAGATTTTTCAAGATAGGTCGCATTTATTTTAGGACTATCTTCTTCTTCAACTGTACCACCACCATTACTATAAGCACGTTTTTTTACATAGTCGTAATTTTGTGTAAAATTCAAATGTGAACCACTACTTATATCAATATAGGGATTTTCAATATTTACATAATTCATATCTATAGTTCCCGGAGCCACCTTCTCAACCTGAACCCTATAATCTTCAAAATTTTTTCCAGTGAACAATTCAATTGGTTTACTTTCTGTTCCATTAAAATTCATTCTTCCTTGTACAGATATATATGCTATATCGTTATCTCCATACACTGAATACTGATCTGATGCCCAGAACTGTATTTTTGTTCCCTCTTCTACATTTACAGTTACTCCTTTAGGAATAAAAAGAGAATTTTGAACTATATAATAATTGTCTTCCGTTAATGTAACATCGTTCTTTATTTCTCCTGAAAGAATTATTCCCTTTACTATATGAATAGTGTAGGTTGTGTCATATGACTGTCTATAAACAGTAGTATCATTTTCATCTAATCCATTTTTAGCTTTATAGTTTATATTGAATTGAATATTTAAATCATTAGGTGCATTATCTTTTATTTTCACTCTTATAGGATGTTCTACACCTACTACTGTTTTTGATTCATTATATTTAAATCCATTATTCTGTGTTCCGAAACTTCCTATATCATCTATTCCAACTTCTTTGTCTGAAACAAATTCTACATACTGATTGTCTATTCCATTAGTTGTAGCATTCACTGTTATAGTAACATTCTTAGCTGCTCCCCACTGGTTACGAAGTCCTATTGCCAAGTCTATTGTTTCTCCCGGCTGAATTATTCCGTCACCATTGTTTGCTTTAGATATGTCTTCTGAATCAAAAGCATATATTTCATCTACTGTAATATTAGGTTTAGGCTTATTAGTTAATGAAGCTGTTAGTGATAATTTCTTATAGTTATATGTTTTTTTAACATCCTCATTGTAATAAGTTATTGTGTCCTCTGTGGCTCCCACTAACTGCCCCATTATATATCTTGATGAATATGTATCTTTGTCTTTTAATGAGCTTCTAAGTATGGCTGCCTCCGCTGATGCCATAGGCGCTGCCATAGATGTACCATTCCATGATGCATAACGTCCGTTAGGAAGTGTACTATATACGCTAACACCCGGAGCTACTACTTCATACTCAGCATTTGCATTAGGTTTATAGTCCCAGTTAGAGAAACTTGCAAATTTATTATTTTCATCATATGCCATTACACCTATTACATATGAATATGATGCAGGATACATATTTTGCCCTCCTAATGGACAATCTGCTGTTGGCACACTTTTATTACCTGCTGCTGCTACAAGCACACAGCTTCCGAAGGCATCCTGTAGAGCGTTTTCTATTAAGGCTGAATGAGCTGATGAACCAAATGACATATTAATTACATCTGCACCATTTTTATATGCATACACAATTGCCTTTGCGATATCTGTAGAATTAAATGTTCCATCTGAGCCACCTGCTTTTATAGGCATTATTTTTGACTTATAAGCTATACCTACACCACCTACGTTGTTATTTTCCATGGCAATAATACCTGCCACATGTGTTCCGTGACCATGGTCATCCATAGGTGTTTCATTAGGATCTATTAGGTTAATTCCGTGTACATCATCTACATATCCATTGTTGTCATCATCAGCACCTGTTGTTCCGCTTACCTCTGCGCTGTTAGTCCATATATTATCCTGAAGGTCTTCATGGTTGTAATCCACACCTGTATCAATAACAGCTACTACTGTTCCTTCACCTGCAGTATTTCCATAGTCTTCATTACCCCATACTGATTCAAGCTTCTGATCCTTTAAGTACCATTGCTTGTCCATTCCCTTATTGTCTTCTGCTGATGGAACAGACTCTTCACTTGTAAAGTATTTGTATACAGGTTCTGCTATTTCTACTGTATTCTGACTGTTAGTGTTATCAACAATGCTCCAGATATCTTTTTCATCTGTAGTTATTTTGTAGGATACCTGCTTATGTTCTTTTCCGTCATTGTCCTTAATGGTATTCTCCATAATAACTTCACTGTCTGTAGCCTTAGCATCCTTATACCACTGTTCTTCTTCTATAGGCTTAGTGTTCTTGTCTTCTTTTCTAATTACAACAAAGCCGCCTTTTTTAACCTTTACGGCTTTTCTGTAATCTTCGTCCTTAGTCTCACGGATAATCTTCTGATAGTCAATCTTCTTGTCCGGGTCTCCTATCTTATTATCCACATTGTTTTTGTTCTCAGACACATTAGGCTCTTTAGACTTTTCAGTCTTAGTATCCTTGTTCGATACAATGTCTGCCTTTGCCACATCTGACTTGTTATCATTTGTTTTAGAAACTGTTGTTTCTTTTACTACTTTGTTACTGTTGCCATCCATAAAAGTCGATGTTGCAAAGCCTGTTACAATCAGTGCTACTGCAAGTACAACAGCAAGTACTTTTTTCTGCCAATTTTTCATAACAAAAAACCTCCTTTTACTTGTATTTTAATGTTTCTACTTTTGATTCTAGTTATCCACTGTTATTAGAATCTTTCATAGTTACATTATAATACATTGGAAGGAGGCTTTTTTTCACAAACTGACCCCTATTAAGTTTACTCTTCATATCATCAGCTAGCTAGTTTATAATTCCACAACTATCCCCAAACTTCTTTGGCTATTTCCTTAACAAGTGTAAGCTTGGCCCACTGTTCTTCTTCTGTAAGTTTGTTTCCAATCTCACATGATGCGAACCCACACTGAGGGCTTAAGTAAAGTCTGTCTAATGGAATGTATTTTTCTGCTTCGTGTATTCTATTTATTACTTCCTCTTTATTTTCCAACTTAGGTGACTTAGTTGTAATCAAGCCAAGTACTACTTTCTTGTCTCCTGAAACTTTTGCAAGTGGTTCAAAACCGCCTGAACGTTCATCATCAAATTCAAGATAATATGCATCTACATTTTCCTCACCGAACAATATATCTGCTACCGGGTCATATGCTCCGCTGTTAGCATATGTTGAATGGAAATTTCCACGACATACATGTGTGTTGATTACTATGTCTTTAGGTGCATTTGCGATAACCTTATTATTAATATCCTTGTGTGCTTTCTGGATTTCAATTAATCCTTCCTGTGTTGTTCCGTATGCAAAATGTACTGACTTATCTGCCATCATTCCCCATGTACAGTCATCTAACTGTATGTTTCTGCATCCTGCTTCATACAAATCATTAATAACCTTGCCGTATGCTTTTACAATATCCTCTGCTAATTCCTTATCTGTAGCATAATATTTTAATGTATGTTCTCTGTTAAATGGCATTGTAAACTGTGCCAAAAACTGTGCAGGTGATGGCATAGTCTGCTTTGCAACTGTGTTTTCATCTTCAAACTGTTTTACGAATTTGAAATGTTCTACGAAAGGATGCTCTTCTTTTATGCCAACTTTTCCTACCAAATATGTATCATCAACCATTGCATCCTCACCGTGGAAAGGTAAACCTGTCTTTGTAGGTGCATGACCTACTCCATCAAATCCCCACATAAAATCAAGATGCCATGTTGCTCTTCTAAATTCACCGTCTGTTATAACGTGGTATCCTAATTCTTTCACTTTAGTAATTAATTCTGTTATGCTTTCATCCTCAACCTTTTTAAGTTCGTCGTACCCTATACTTCCATTGTCGAACTGATTTCTTGCTTTCTTAAGCTTCTCAGGTCTTAAGAAGCTTCCTACAAAATCATATCTAAAAGGTGTCTGTAACTTACTCATATTTTTTCCTCCTATGCTTGCTCTTTATAATATTTTTTTAATTTCTTATTATTTTATATCTGAAAAAACTTAAATTTTCTCATCATATTTTAAGAAACTTTTTTTATCTGCTCTGTTGCCTTTACCATATTTCGAAGGCTTAAATCTGTTTTCTTTTCTCCTCCATTTCATACTTGTTTGATAGGAGTTATTATACTTAATATATAGTTTATTGAAAAATATAAAAAAAAACAGGTTGTCCATAGTTTTAAACTATAAACAACCTGTTTTCTTAAGTGAATTTATTACTGATTTCCTTATTATTTTAACAGTTTATTCTTGGAATTTTTTATTGTTTAAAAGAGTATGATTACTCAAAATATTTTTTTAACACTTCTAAATATGTATATCCCAGTCCGCTGATTCTGCCTTTCTTATGGGTAATATAACCTATTCTCATATCACTTTCATCTGCCAAAGGTACAGCAATAATATCTTTACCATTTAATTTTTTGTCAATAACACCACTACAAACAGTGTAACCATTTAGACCTATAAGCAGGTTAAACAAAGTTGCCCTATCCCTAACTCTTATGTTCTTTTTGCGCTCAGAAGCCGAAAAAATTTCTTCTGAAAAATAAAATGAATTATGCTCTCCCTGTTCAAAAGAAAGGTATGGGTATTGCTCCAATTCTTCATTAGTAATCACTGTATTTCCTGCAAGTGGATGTTTTCTGCTAATAAATACATGAGGGCTTGCCACAAATAACTGGTGGAATTCCAAATCATGAGATTTTAAAATTTTCTGAATTACTTTTTCATTAAAAGCATTTAAGAACAGAATTCCTATCTCGCTTCGCATTCTTGCCACATCTTCTATAATTTCATAAGTTTGTGTTTCTCTTAGGCTGAAATCATATTCGTCCTGACCGTATTTTTTTATTAAATCAACAAAAGCATTAACTGCAAAAGAATAGTGTTGTGTTGAAACGCAAAACTGCTTCTTTCCACCGTTGTTTCCTTTGTACTTGTCCTCTAAAATTGCCGCCTGTTCTAACACCTGTCTTGCATATCCTAAGAAATCTTCTCCTTCTTTTGAAAGGCTGATTCCCTTGTTGGTTCTGTTAAATATTACAATATTCATTTCTTTTTCTAACTCATGAATGGCATTAGTTAGGCTTGGCTGAGAAATGTACAGCTTATTGGCTGCCTCTGTTATAGTTCCTGTTTCTGCTACTGTTATTGCATATTTTAATTGTTGTAATGTCATATTTAATTTCCTCTATTTGCATACAATTATTTGTATGGTAACATTTTTTGTAATATTTTTCCATATGTTTTCACAGTCTCCCATAATCTCCCATAATCTTCCCATAATCTTTTTTTGTGTTTTATGATTAGCGATTACCTTTTTCATATTTATATATTTCTATAACGACATGTACACATTTTTTATAATACATATAAATATGTTTTTTAACTGATTTGTTTTCATAATATGTATCTGTTATAATACTCATCAGTTAAATTATATTAGTCACTTAAGCTTTTCACTAAAAACTTAATATTAAATTAAAAACTTAAACTTGTACCTTCAACTACAATGGGGGGATTTTTTTGAATTCATAAAAATAACTAGTACCCAAAAATGCAACAAAGCGGCTGCATTAATAACAATGATTATTTTTGCAGCCGCCTTTTTTATATTTAGTTTTTCATACTTTGTATTTCCACTCTCATAAACTATGGTTCTCTCTATTTTATACTATAAACTGTATAAATTATATCACTATCCGCCTTTGGATTTTTTTTACCCTGATTTAATCCATCCGGATCCAAGTCTGAAATTTTTCCAATCTTAGGTGTTACCTTTATTTTCTTTGTTTCTTTAGTTTTGTCTTTATAAGTTACTGTACAGCTAATCTCAACGTTCTTGTATAACTGTTCATATACTGCTTTTTCATCTTCCAAAGTTCCATTAAAAGCATCTAGTTTTGCTATTATAGCCTTTTGTTCCTTTGATAGATATTTAGAATCGTAAGCTATTCCAATGTATGTTTGTGCATCTTTCTGTTTATCATAATCAACCGTAAGCGATGTGTACTGAGATTTAGTGTAATCTTCTTCCTTTGTATTTTTATCATCACAACCTGCTATTGAACCAGGCACATTAAGAAGTTTTGATGTTTTCTTTCCTTCCTTTACAATACTATTTCCTTCAGGATTTGTTATTTGAAAAACCGCATCTTTTATGTCATAAGTAATTTTGTCAATGTTCTTACCCTTACATGTTACCGGAAATTCTATGCTATAACAAACCTGACTATTTTCTTCGCTGCCACACATTGCTCCGGCAAATCCGTTTGTGTCATCTATTGATGAATCACCTTTTGTCAATGTTTGTGCGTTTACCCTAATAGAAAAACCATACTGGCTATTTGTTGTAGCCTGATTATTTCCAAGCTGGCTAATACCAACAACAAGTGCCATGCATGCTGCAACAGCAACTGCCGGTTTAATAAAATTAATTTTTCTTCTCATATTATTTTTTCTGAATAACTGCTTCATCTCTTCCTTTTTATTCTGTTCAAGATGAATTTTGTCCAGTGCACTTTTATAATCGCTATTCATATTCAACCTCCATTATCTCTTTTAATTTTTTTCGAGCTCTTGTAAGTTTTGAATTAATTGTGTTTTGTTTTTGTTTTAGGATTTTTGCAATTTCCTTTATTTTATATCCTTCATAATAATGCAAATAAAGGACATTTCGCTCATCCTCCTTTAGCAATTGAAGCTCTTCGAGAATTTCTCCTTCTTTTTGTTCAAAAGGAATTTCCATATTCTCAATTGGTACCGTGCTCTTCTTTGTTAAAGATTTCTTATAGTCCAGACATTGATTAATAGTTACTCTGATCAGCCAGGATTTAATATGCTCTTCATCTTTAAAAATAACTCTTTTAGTCAATAGCTTTACAAAAACCTCCTGCACAATATCTTCAGCGTCATATTTATTAAACAAATATTGATATGCTATTCTAAAAATCATGTCAGAATAATTTTCTACTATCTCGTTATATTGTTGTTCTGTTTGAATGTTTAGCATCTTAACTCCTTTCATTAACTAACACGATTTAGAATAGTATTTTAGTGCATTTAAGTTTTAATTTTTTTCTTTTTGTATTTTCAAGCTATTTCCGGGAGTCTAAGCATGATTTCTACCTCATAGAAGTGCTATTCTCATAATAATCTCATCCTATTAATCTATATATTCCTTCTTCATCTGCCATAATTGCTGTTTCATAGAATGTCTTCACTGCCTTTATCATACTTTCTGTATCTTTCACTCCTGCTGTTTCATAAGGTGAATGCATTGCAAGCTGTGCAAGTCCTATGTCCACTGTATTAAGTGAAATATGGCTGTTTGAAATATTTCCAAGCGTTGAACCTCCCGGAATATCTGAACGGTTTACGTATGACTGAACTTCTACTTCTGCTTTTCTGCAGATTTCTTTAAATATAGCTGCTGATATTGCATCTGTTGTATATTTCTGGTTAGCATTGTATTTTATTACAATTCCTTTATTCATATATGGTCTATTAGTTGGATCTGCTTTCTCCTTATAATTAGGATGAACTGCATGGGCATTATCTGCTGAAAGCATAAATGATGCTGCACAGGCTCTTATAAAATCTTCCTCTGTCTTTTCTGAACACATCACTATTCTTGAAAGTACATCAGAAAGAAATGATGAATCTGCTCCCTGCTTTGTTGTACTTCCTACCTCTTCGTTATCAAAAACTGCACATACATTAACACTGGATTTATTTTCATTATTTTCTTCAATCAAAGCTTTCATACAACTGTATGCACACATAACATCATCAAGTCTTGGTGATGAAATAAATTCATTGTCTGCGCCCCATATTGTTCCGCATTCTCTATTATACAAAAACAAATCTGTACTAATAATATCCTCTATTGCTACACCTGCTTCCATTGCAATTATTTTCTCAAACTTATCTTTTGAAGCAATCTCACCAAATAGCGGAATCATATCTTTCTGTGGGTTATATTTAATTCCATTATTAACATCCCTATTCATATGAATTGCAAGATTAGGTATTACACACAAGTCCCTGTCCACATTTACAAGAACAGGTTTAAGACCACTATCCTCTCTTACAATAACACGTCCTGCTACAGACAACGGTCTGTCAAACCAAGGTGCCATAAGCATTCCGCCATACTTTTCTACATTTAATGTTACGTAATTATTGTCTTCAACCATTTCAGGATTTTCTTTTATTTTAAATGCAGGCGAATCGCTATGTGCTGCTGCTATTTGAAAATTGTAAAAATCCATATTATCAGGTACTTGAAAAGCAATTATTGATGAATCATTTCTTGTAACATAATACTTTCCACCCTGTTCAATCTTCCATTTATTTCTCTCGTTTAATTTTATAAATCCTGCCTTCTCCAGCATTGTTGAAAAATTCTTAACAACGTGAAAAGCTGTAGGACTTTCCTTAATAAAATCCATTAATTCTTTTGATATATCCATTTGATTATCCAACAACATAATCCCTCCTAAACTGATTTTAAAAACTTCCTATAAAAAATATACCCTACTCCACTTGTTATTGCTTCCGTCACTGGAAATGTTAGCCAGAATACATTTAATCCAAATCAGCTTCATTGTAGTATTACATTTTTTTAAAGTCAACGAAAAAAAGGCAACTCCAAAAATTAATTTGAAATTGCCTAATTTTATAATATTTAATTAACTTAAATATCTTATATAAATTTTTGAATCTTGCTTATTAACACATCAAGAAAACCTGTTGACTGTAAGAACAGAATCACCATTATTACAGGCATAATATAACGAATCATAACATTGTACAATTTCTTACGTGAAAACTTCTTGCCATTTAGTTCCATTTCTTCTACAATCCATGAAGGCTTGATTATCCAACCAATAAGAATTGCTGACAACAATGAAATAAAAGGCATAAGGAAGCTGTTACTAATGTAATCCATAATATCCAAAAGCTGACCTGTGCTTCCGTTTGGAAGTTTTACTTCCACATAGAAAATACTGTAACCTAAAGCTATAACTGCTGTTGCAATTAAATAAATAATAGATAAAACGCCTGTTGTTTTCTTTCTCTCTGTATGGAAAAGTTCCATACAGTTAGCAGTAATTGATTCCAATACTGAAATACATGAAGTTAATGCTGCAAAACCTGCCAATAAGAAGAATAACAAACCTACTATTCTACCTGCCATTCCCATTCTGAAAAATACATTTGGAAGTGACACAAACATAAGTCCCGGACCTGCTGACATTCCATCAAGTCCTGAGAAAACAAATACGGCAGGAATAATCATCATACCGGCTAAAAAAGCCACTCCTGTATCCATAATTTCAATCTGTGATACTGCTTTATTAAGATTAACATCCTTTTTTACATAAGAACCATATGTAATCATAATTCCCATTGAAACGCTTAATGAGAAGAATAACTGACTCATTGCATCCAATGAAACCTGAAGGAATTTCTGAACTGTAATTCCTGACATATCAGGTGTCAAATAAACTTTCAATCCCTGAAGACCTGTTCTAACTGTTCCGTCATCTAATGTTGTCTTTAGAGTTAATGAGAAAATAGCAATTCCAACTACCATAACCAAAAGAACCGGCATGATAAACTTTGAAACTCTCTCTATTCCCTTTTCTACGCCGTTATATACAATAATTGCTGTTAAAAGCATAAATATAATACCGTACCAAACTGATGAAGGTGATGTAATAAAGTTAGTAAAGCAATTGTCTGCAACTGCTTCCTTTCCTGAACCTAAAATATAAATAGCAATATATTTTAAAATCCAACCACCTATTACCGCATAATAAGTCATAATAATAACCGGCACAATAAAAGTAATCACACCTAAAAACTTCCATTTCTTTCTCATTGATTCATATGCATAAATGGCACTTTTTCCTGTTTTTCGTCCAATGGCAATATCTGTTGTTAACAATGTAAAACCTACTGTTAAAACAAGTACCAGATAGATAATAAGGAAAAGCCCGCCTCCATCCTTTGCTGCAAGATATGGGAATCTCCAAAGATTTCCTACACCTACGGCACTTCCTGCTGCAGCAAGAACGAATCCTATCTGCCCGCTAAATCCACTTTTTTGTTTCATAATTTTTCTACCTCTTAAATTTTTTATTTTCTACTTTTTTATATTTAAAATATTAATCCAGTGAAGTTAAATTGTACCATATTTAAGGTCTTTTAACAACATTACATAAAGTTTAATATTTGTTAATTTTTTTAATAAAGCAAAAAAATCCTGACAAGTTTTCTTTTTTACAGCTTAACCTGTCAGGATACTTTTAATAAATTTATTTAATTTTTTTATTTGACATAATATACTCTGTTTTCTTTTCTTGGTGCTGCCTTTGGTTCATCACCTTCAACATAACCTAATGCGCAATGACCGATACCAACATATTCTTCTTCAATGCCTAATGATTTAAGAAATTCTTTGCCCCATTCTGTTTCAAATTCTTCTTTTGCCCGGTGAATCCAACAACTTCCAATTCCTAAGTCGTGAGCTGCCAACATAAGATTTCCCATTACAAGACTTCCATCATAAATTCCTGTAGGCCAATCCTTCTTTGCCAAAACGATTAGCATTGCAGGTGCTCCATAGAACGGATCAAAACCTTCTTCCCAACCACCTATTTTGCAATTCATTTCAGAGATTTTGTCACGTAATTCCTTATTTGTAACCTGAATAATTATAGTGTTTTGAGTCCCTTTTCCACTTGCAGCATAAAGACCGGCTTCGATTATTTTGTCAATAATCTCCTGTGGCACCATATCTGCCTTATACTTACGAATACTTCTTCTTTCTTCCATTGCCTTTAAAACATCGCTCATTCTTTGTTCCTCCTTTAAATTTGATTCCATATTTCTCATTTTAGCACATATTTTTCAAGAAAAATTTCAAAATCAACATCTGAATTAGATTTCATATGGTCAGGATTTCTGTTTTTGGAAGTGAAATTTCTCCAAGCTGTAATGTGTATCTAATGCAAAGCTGTGGAACTGAAACACCAATAGCTTTTAATTTTTTGTAACTTTTTTATGTTTTGCCTTAATTTTTGTAACTTATCTTTTTATTTTTAATGTTCTTAAATATTCTTTTTGCTCTGGTGTAATTCTATAACTTTCTATCGATTTTTGAATTGCCTTATTGTGTGTCCACACATCAAGTTTTTTCTCTTCAATGAAAGGAATAATGCTGTCATATTGCTTTGCCAACGCTGTTGCAAAATACCATGCGCGCATCATATTAACGTAATATTCTTCTGACTGAACTGCTGCAACTTTATTAGCATATTCAATTTTAAAATTGTCATCCAAATAGTGTTTCATAAGCATACTAATTCCAAAACGGATTGTGTATGGCTGGTCTGATTTTATGTATTTGTTAATTTTTTCAAGGAAGTCTTCCAAATTCTTCTTTACAATTCGAAGTGACAGCAAATCACACGTAGCCCAGTTGTCTATGTATGGAAGAAACTTCTCCAACTCTATTATTAATTCATCATAATCTTTAATCTGTTCAAGCAACATTCCATGGAGATTATTTTCTTCATAATATTTGTGGGGAAGCACCTTCATGAACTCCTTTGCTTCTTCTGTTTTTCCAAACTGCTTTGCGTAACTTCTAAGTGCCGGAGTTCTGACACCTATAACCTTCTCCTTGTCTATCGTTGGCATTAATTTGGCGTGAAAATCTCTATATTTCAAGTCCTGTAATTCAAAAAGCTGTTTTTGTACTTTAACTGCTATATCTTCTTTCATAATCTGCTCCTAATACTTTTTGTCGTACAAATATTATAGCATTGTTTTTTTGTGTGGTATATTATTTTCAATGTTTTGTTTGAAATGTAATGAATATATTTGAAGATTTCTCTTCGCATTTTCCGTAATTCTTAAAAAGAAGCTTCTCTAGGCAGAACAGCCCACACCAAAGCTTTCGCTTTAGCGTGGGCTGTTCCTTTATCATTATTTACAGATAGCAAATTTATTTCTTCACCTTTACAGTCTTGACTGTCAACCATTTTCCATAAACATACTTTCCGTTTACAATTCTGTAAGCTCTAATTTTTACATATGCTTTTTTCTTTTTAATGTTGGTAATCTTCTTTGTTGTGTATGTTGTTTTTGTTGTCTTTACTGTTACTGCCTGCTGTTTTTTCTTTTTCTTGTTTTTCAATTTTTTGTTGTTTCCATATTTAATCTGGAAGCCTGTAACTCCGGCAGTCTTTGTTAATGTAAGTTTGATTTTCTTACCCTTTGCATTTTTTGCTGTTTTAATTTTTACAGTACCTACAGGTGGATTTTGTGGTGACTTAATAGCATTCTTTAATGCTGTTGCTGCACTGTTTACTGTTGCCTGTGAAGGATTATATTGTGATGCAACTGTTGCTGCCTGACTATATGCAGCATTTACATTGGGATATACTGTCCAATAGCCTTTGTTGCTATTTACATCACTTACTGCTCTAAGTAATTCTGTCTTGTCTGCCAAATTGATTTTTGAAACACCTGTTGCCTGATAAGTATCAATTCCTACATCAGCACCATAACCAAATAAAGTAAACATTACTCTGATTACATCACCATTCTTTACTGTTACTTTATCTCCTGACTGATAGATGTTTCTTACTGTTGGGTTTGTGCTGTCCCTGCCGTCTTCTCTGTTAAATGTCTTACCACTATATACTGCACTGTTATTTACAGTAAATACCCAACCTGACATTCTCCAGTAATCACCTTCTCCAAGAGCTGTATCTGAATTACCAAGATTCTTGTTTGTATTTGGTGCACTAATGCCTTTTCCTTCGTGAAGTAATCCATCATCCTGACCAATATATGAATAAGTATATACATCCTGCATATTAGCAATTTCATTAGGTATGTTTGCCACTCTGCTATTGTCTGCACCAAGAATTGATGTTAAATACCAACCACTTGTTGTTGAATAATAATAGTTTAATGTATTATCATTCATATATCTGTCGATTACTGTTTTAACCGTGTCTCCATTGTTAATTGTCACCTGAACAGGTTCAGCATAAAGCCCCTGACCTATTGATAATTTTTCGACAGTAAGTGTAACTTTACCTGTTGAAGTTGCCTTTGTTTCCTTAGGCATTACAACAATTGATGTTGCCATAAGAGCTACACTTAATACTACTGATAATGCTTTTTTCATTTCAAACTTTTCTCCTTACATTTTTGACTAATCCTAACTTTATTTTTCAATAAAATTAGCTTTGTAAATATTTTATTTTAAAACCTATATTTGTATATAGTCATTTATTTAACTTTCCTACATTTTAACTTTCTTAATTTTTGAATAAGCTCCATAAACATTAGTTTCTTCATCTAACTTATAAGCTCGAATTTTAAAACTATATTTATTTCCCTTCTTTAAGCTAATAACAGCTTTTACTGTTTTTGCTTTCTTAACTGTCTTTACGGCTTTGAATTTACCGGAATTAGTTTTCATATATACTACATAACCTGCTGCATCTGAAATCTTCTTCCATTTAAGTGTAACCTTCTTGCCCTTCTTCTTTGCTGACTTAATTTTTACTTTTGCAGGCTTAGTTACTACAGGTTTTGATACATTTACAGTACATGTTGCAACTACCTTACCATCTGCTGAAACTGCGGATATATAAGTTGTTCCGGCTACATCAGCTGTAACATTTCCTGACTGGTCAACTGTGGCAATTGATTCATTAGCTGAAATCCACTTAATGTTTTTATTACTTGCATTTGAAGGATTTACTGTTGCATCTAACTTAAAAGTTCCACCCGGATTAAGATTTATTTCATTACTATTAAGTGTAATGTTTGTAACAGGAGTTTCCACTTCGATGAAAAATTCTGTTTTTAATCCATTATGAGTTGTTGCTGTTATAATTGTACTTCCACTATTCTTTGATATTACAACACCATTTGAATCTACTGTGGCTACTGAATTATTACTGCTTGTCCACTGAACATTCTTATTTGTTGTATCACTTGGAGTAATTTTAACCTGTAACTGACGAGTCTGGTTTAGCCCCATAGTTACTGTTTTATCTCCAACTCTTTCAATACCTCTTGCATCGATTCCATCGACACGAACAGTACATTTAGCTTCAAAACCACCTTCTTCAGTTGTGATAACTATATCTGCATTTCCTTCGGAAACACCTGTTACAACACCATTTGCATCTACTATGGCTACTTTTTCATTTAAACTCTTAAAAGTAACATTAGTATTTGTTGCATTGCTTGGAAGTACAGAATATCTAATCTTTCCACTTCCACCTACAAACAAACCCATATGCTGATAGTCATTTGCCACTTCAATACCTGTTACAGATTCAGGAATTATTACTGCTTCTGATTCTTCACTAACTGAATTGCTGTAAAGATTTGCATTGGCATCATTTTCATCCACAATTGCTTTTACAGTATAAACGTATTTACCTGAAGTTAAATCTTTATCTTCAAAAGCTGTATCTGTTCCTTCATATATATCATTAACAATACCTGTACTTTTGTTATATCTTGACAAAACATATGAAGAGGCATGAGCTACTTTTGTCCAGTTAACATTGATGTTTTTGTCATTTCTAACTGCTGTAACTTTAGACTTATCAAGTTCTTTTGAAACATAAACAACACATGTTTTCTTAACATTTGGATTATCCTTTGAAGCAATTGTAATATCTGCTCTTCCTACAGATTTTCCTGCTACAACACCATTCTTTACTTCTGCCACTGCTTCATTTGATGAGCTCCAAACAACGTCTGTCTGGCTTGTGTTAGAAGGTGCAAGGTTGTACTCAAGCTCAACTTTGTTGTCTTCTTCCTTATCTAAATTAAGCTTTTTGCTGGTGTAATTTAAATTAATACTTTCTACAGGAACATTAGTCTGGTCATATACCTGTATCTCATAAATTTCAAAACAGTATGCGCCAAAAGTAATACCCTGTAATCTTAAATGTGATGTTGTTACTGCTTCTTTTAATCGAATATTTCTATATTCTGATGCTATACCACTGGTTACTTCGTACATGTCTGTCCATGTTTCACCGTCATCTGAAGTCTGTAATTTGTAACCTTTCATATAGCCACCGCCCCATTTAACTTTTACTGTATCAAAAGTCTGTGGGCTGTTCCAACTTAAAGTTATGTTTTCGTTAGCTTTTTCTTCATCAGTTACTGTTGGATCCTGAATGTACTCTGTTCTCCACATAGTGCCTTCATCGCCGTCAATTGCTTTTTCTGCACTGTTTTCACCATCATCACTTGATGCTACTGCTGTGGCATTTTCTGCAAGATTAGGCATTTCTTTTTCTTCAACGCTTCCTACTGTAAAAATCTGCCATTCGTACATACAATAACCGTATATTTCCATTGTTCTTTCTTCTAATTCGATTTTTACATATCTTGCATTAGTTGGTGCAAAATCATATTTAAATCTTCCTTTTTCTCCTGCTTCTTCTGATGCAACTTCCATCCAGTCTGTTTTGTTTTCAGAAACATAAATTTTATATTTCTTTGCTGCTGCATTTTCCCAATATAGTACGACCTTATCAATTTCATAACTTCTTCCTAAATCCATACTCCAGGTTTGTGGATCTTCATAAGGATTGTCTTTATTCGAACTTACACGTGCTGTCTGGTATCCTCTTTCAAGATTTCCATCTGTTAAAAAGTCTGGTTTATTGTATTCATTAGTATTGAAAGAATTAGAAACATTAACCGTTCTGTTATAAGCTACATTTCTACCTAATGGTTGACCTTCGTAAGCAAACGCAGGAGTGTATAATGTGGCAACCATTGTGGCAACACTTAATAAACACGCTACTAATTTTTTCATTTTGCCTCCTTTTTAAATAATAAAAGGCTATCTTTTTGCAGGATGATACGACATACCTCCTATGCCCACCCCTCAAAAAGACAGCCTTCTAATTAGTTCTCTTTTTTGATGTTTTTAATTAATTATTTACTTAATTTTAAGTTTTTTCTTGAATACCTTAATAGCTTTCTTGTTGCCCTTAAGTTTAGTCTTCTTTGTTTTGATATTCTTCTTAACTTTACTGCTTAAAGCATTTTTCTTTACAGTCTTAAGCTTTTTGCCCTTGAATGTAATCTTTTTAATCTTGTTGTCCTTTGTGAATGCCTTAGCCTTAATAGTCTTAACTGACTTGCCCATTACTACCGTCTTAAGCTTTGTACATTTCTTGAATGCATTCTTTCCAATAGTAGTTACCTTGCTGCCAATTGTAAGCTTTTTAAGTGCCTTACATCCTGCAAAAGCGTTGTTTCCGATTGTTGTTACATTCTTGAAATTAATCTTGTTTAACTTCTTACAATTACTAAATGCAGCATTACCAATAACCTTAACATTGGCACCAAATGTAACTTTCTTAAGCTTCTTCATTGCCTTAAATGCATTGTCACCTACTTCTGTTACATTTAATCCATATCCCTTAAAGTTAGCTGTGTTTGGAACTGTAACCTTAGTTAATTTGCTCTTCTTAGCTGCTACTACACCGATAAGTTTTGTTCTACCTGATGTAATTGAATCAATTGCTGTTACTCTGTAAATGAAATCACCTACTGCATATTCCATTCCAACGTAAACACCATACTGTGTACGAACCTGATCATCTAATGATGTCTGGTCACCCTTTGGTGTTTCAGGATAACTAGTTTTTGAAGCTGCCTGAATCTTATTCCATTCATCTGTGCAATTCTTGATTTTTTCGTCAAAATACTTATCGTCAGTATCATCTGAACCTAAAGTCTTTGAATTATCAACTTTAGGCTGTTCTTTTACGATAGTCTTATCAGCTATTGCATCATCACTTGGCTGTTTAACATTTTCATTTTTATTAGCCACAATTAAACCAGTACTTGGATCTGTTGGATATGCATCCTTTCCATCTCCTCCGTCCTTTGAATAGTCATAGTTATCAGGTAATAATACTGATGTTTTGTTACGGTAGTATAATAATCTCTGGACAGCATAACCACCCTTTTTACCTGATACTGTCTGTGAAGTTTCACCTGTTGTAATACCACAACCTGTACCATTAATAATTCTGTTAATACCTACCTTTGGTCCGCTACCGTTGGCGATTTCTACAATACATGCATTTTCAATTAATACATCATCTGCATTAGGAACTTCAATGGCATTATCTAAGAAAATTTCTGCTCCGTTAGTGTTAATGAATACATCGTAAACACCAAGACCTACTGCGTAGTGGTGTTTAACATCATTTGCTACTTTGTATGCTGAATATCCCTTAACTGTATTATTATGTGACATCCATTCTTTCTGATCCTGTGAATCATAACATTTTTCATTCTGTAAGAAGAATGTCTTACCATATTCACCTCTCCAGATAACATCGTATTTCTGGAAATGTTCAATAAATAAACCATAAGCTGTTACGTTATCGCCATTTACAACAAGACCGTGATCTGCTGTATTTTCATACCAACCTGTGTTATCACCGTGGTCAGCTCTCCAAATCCATGTTTCATCAATAATAGTATTGTTACTGTTAACAACTATACATGAACCTGTTGTTCCAAGGTCGCCTGTTCCACCTACCCTACAGATAACATCCTGTAATACACAAGGGTTATTTGAATGGTCAACATTTGCTCCTTCATATCCTACTTCTAATAATGTGTTTGTATGTTTTCCGGCATCTAAAATTACGCCTGCGATTTCAACACCACCAATATCGTAATTTTCTTCTACCTTTGTATAATCACTGTTCCACTTCTTACCAGCTACTCTGATAAATGTATCAGTATTCTTATCAGATGAAGTAAATGTAGCCATACCAAGACCAAGAACTATTGTATTTTCATGTGTTACTTCAATAGCTTTGTCTAATTTGTAAATACCAGGCTGAAGAAGAAGGTTATAACCTTTTCCTAAAGCTGCATTAATTGTGTCTGCTGTATCTACATCAGGGTTAGCAATATAGAAACTGCCCAATCCTAATGATTTACCTTTACCCATATCGTTTTCTGACCATGAAACGCCTGTCGTATCTTTTCTTACTGCAGGTACAAATACCTTGTAGCTATCTGTATCTTCATCGAAGTATAAGAATGGTTTTTCTCTTGTTGCATCTGTCTTGTCTAATACTGTTGTACAGCCGTTAGTTGCCCAGTTTGAAATACCATTATTCTGTAATAAGCTTCCACCTGCGTTAAAGTAGTTACCACTGTTATCCTTTAATGTTGTTCCATCAACATTCTTGCATCCCTGAACAACCTGGTTCCAGTTAATACCATATATAGAACCATTTCCTGTCTGCTTTGTTGTAAATTCACAGTTTCTGTAGTAATACTGCTGCTGACACCATGAACCTACTGAATCATGGAACTTTGTATCAGAAATATATCCACCGCTGGCCCAAGCATTGTCTCCCCATGTCCACTGAAGTAATGTCTGTCTTTCTACATTAAGTCTTCTTGCAGGAGCTGCCTGTGATACTGCCCACTTAAATGAATCTTCCCAATAGTTAGGATTTTCTGTTGTCTGTGCAATAGTAAAGTTTTCAACGTCAACCCAGAAGTTACATGTTACGTTACCATTAGCTAAAGCTGCTGGCGTTTTAATATTCTTTAATCTTACATCGTAAGGTGTTTTTCCTAAACCAATAACCTGTGTGTAGTAACCTACATCATACGCATCTGCTGCTGTTTCTGTATAATCACCAGGTTTAAAAGCGAATGCGTAACGGTTCTTACCAAACTGATCATAATGCTGATATCCAAAGATTTCATTTACCTTATCAGAAATTGCATCCTTGTCATCTGCATCGTTAAATACGTATACATTCTTACCAAACTTAGAAATTTCCAATGAATATGGTTCTGATTCTTCTCCATTAACATTACCGTTAACTGCCTGAACTTTGTAATAGTTCTTGTATTTTGATGTTGTGTTTGGATTTGTATCTGTATAACTTGTTTTTGCTCCGTCTATTGAATCAATTAATTTGTATTCTGCATAACGGCCTTCTGCCCTGTAAATATTATATGACTTAGCATTTGCTGCCTTATTCCATGTAATAGTCTGAGCGCCTGTCTTGTCATTTCTCGTAACATCTGTTATTTCAGCTTTAGCCGGTTTAGTCTGAGATAATGTTGTTGTAAATGCAATTTCACTATCTGCATATGCACTGTATGAACCTGCTTCCTTAGTATTAGTAATTGTTCTAACCTTAAAGAAGTATTGCTTTTCTGATAAAAGATTATTTACAGTCATCTTATTCTTTGTTGTTAAACCTGCTGATCTGTAATTTCCATTTTCTGAAGTTGAATACATAACTTCAAATGCTGAATAGATATGTTCCTTTGGTGTTGTCCATGAAACCTGAACGCTATCACCTGAAACATCAGATAATGTTACTTTTCTTGCTTTCTTTGGTTCCTCACCTGTATACATAATGAACTTTTCTTCATTGCCAACCTTGTTTCCTAAGTGATACTTTGAACTTACCGCAAGCTTTGTATGTTCTGTTCCTTCTTCGTCTTTGTACTTTCCTAATGTGAATATTTTTTCATCTGCACTGCTACCAAAAGAAACTGTTCCATCATCATTATGCTGGATTCTTACTGATTCCCATCCTGTTGGTGCGTAATCATTTGCTACTGTTCTAGCGTCCTGATAAATAACATCAGCAGCATTTGCTGCCCAAACAGTATTTCTTGACTTAGTAGCGAAGTTAACTACTTCGTTAGCCTTGTCATCAATTCCATTATTTTTGTACGTTCCATAATATGTAGTGAATTTTCCATCGTCACTTACATTGTTGACAGATGTAAATTTCTTATCTACCAAGATTGGATCATTCTTTACACCACTAACAGTAATTATGTTTCCGTTTGCTACATTAACAAAGAAAACTTCTGCGTGGATTGTTGCCTCTTCGGCACCATCAATTGCATCTGTGCTTGTTGCTGCTGATGCTGCCATTACAGTCATGTTAAATGTCTGTGATGTAAATAACATTGCAACTACCAAAACAATTGACAATAAAGATTTGTACATCTTTTTCATCTTCATTTTTCTTCCTCCTAAATAAATTCAAACAATAAAAACACTCTTCTCTTTTTTGTGTAAGGTTGACATTAAAACGTTTTTATTTTCTTATATTTTAGCACTTATTGATATATTTTTTCAAATTCGAAAATGTTTTTAAGCACTCTACACAAATAGTCTCTTTGTTTTTTTTGCACTTTGCATATATATTTTATTGTTTTTTTTATTGTTTTTCTTGTTTTTTATTAATTGGCATTTTTTGTCGTAAAAACGTTTTTATTAGTTTTTGTTTAAAAATGTCTTTTCTTTTTACTAATAATCCTGTTTTATTTTACTAATAATGGTGTTTTCTTTCACTAAACTCTCTCTTTTTCGCCACTTTTAAGCAAAAAAGAACAGCCGGATTTAATTCAAAAATCAATCTGACTGTTCCTTTTTTATAAATTTAATCTAATGCTAATATTCCATTTGTAGCTATTACTTCTTAAATTTAACTTTTCGGTTAGACCACTTACCATAATAAACTTTTCCATTTACTACTTTGTAAGCCCTGACCCTGATAAAGTACTTCTTGTTAGCCTTTAATTTCTTAATTGTAAATTTGGCTTTCTTATAGTTCTTTACCTTTGCTTTTTTAAATTTCTTTGATGTTGAGATCATTACCTGATATCCTTTTACACCCTTTGCTGTTTTTAATGTAACTTTTAATTTCTTAGCACTTCTCTTCTTAGTTGCCTTTTTAATTTTAACCTTTGGTACCTTTACGGTTTGTGCAGTTTTTGCAGTTACAATTTCTGTTGTGGAAACTGTAGGTGTTTCCTTTGATGTTTCAGGTTTAGTTGTCGTTCCTGTTTCTGACGGAGCAATTGTTGTAGGTGTCTGTGTTGTTGGCACTACTGTTGTAGCCTTTTCTGTTGGTGCTACTGTTGTTGGTGCTACTGTTGTTGGCACTACTGTCGTAGCTTTTTCC
>UMFM01035235.1_pt1 | contig 30770 bp, 32 predicted proteins | sample 1965011 | NCBI WGS metagenome assembly UMFM01 (sample SAMEA4836046, study PRJEB28245) | human gut metagenome | biome: gut microbiome; material: fecal sample | place: Denmark | collected 2008 | reverse complement strand
GCAGTCATTCCTTGCCTGACACGAAAATTTCAAAGATGAATTCGGTTTTCCTTTTGGGCGACCGTTTTCAAAAATCAAAAGAAGGAGAAAAAATGAAAAAGATAATGTATTGGCTGAGTAAGCTCACTTGCGCTGTTGCAATGGGTATGGCAGTAGCAAGTGTAAATAGCACCTGCTTCTTCACTGCATATCAGCCGGATGTTCCCGAATCGCTTGATCATGACTGAAACCGCGTAAGATATGTTATGTGAAAATAATGTGGAGGGTGATGCTAGTAAGGTTGAATATACTGTGAGAAAAGGTTTCATATAAATAAAAACAACATATATTTCATTTTGGAGGAATACTATGAAATCGGTAAAACACCTTTGGGCATCGTTACTAATTGTTATGGCGTTTGTAATTATCTGTCCGTCAGCACTAGCGGCGACCGGAAACTCTTCCCAGGTACATTCAGAAAATCCTGTGGATGCTTATCCTAATTCGACAATTGGTGTCATTCATTTTTATATTGATGATGGAAAGTTGATAGTTTATAATCCTGACGAACGTACTAGCGTACGGGGCGATGCAGGAACCGCAACAATTTACTGGACCATTCCGGGACAAGTTTTTTGGTCAATATCTTCTAATATTTCTGGGCCGATGGTGTTCTCTGGAAGTGTGAGTACAACAGCTGGTGATTATTGTCCGCTTAATGGCATTAGTTTTGATGGCTATGTTAGCGGTCTTGTAGATGTTCAAATGATGCCTGGCAGCAATTATGCAACATTGGAAGGGTCAATGTTAGACATTCAAGGTGTTTCCTATGTATTGCCGGGAGTCGAAGCGTATATGTACCATTGATCATCGGATAGAACAGATGGAAAATCATATGGAAGATAATGACATTCCAAAATTTTGTACTTATCGTGGAGAAATCGAATTTGAAGGGACGTTAATACAGGCTGATATTTTTATTGACAATAAAATGCTTGAAGACAAAAACAGCTTTTTAATAAGTTTTTTGTGCAAATCTAATACGATATATAAAATGGTTTGCAGAAGTGTTTTAAAAAAGGAAGGATATTACATAAATCTAAAATTCAATGGTGTAAAATTGAAAACCCGTGTCCTTTCAGTGTCACAAAGCTTTATTGATAGTAACTCGGAAACATATAGAATCGGCCTTATGTGTTCTAATGATTTGCGCATCTAAATCAAAAGACAGTCGATGGTACGGTTCGGAGCGAAGCATCAACAAATCAACAGCCCTCTATGCGTCAAAGGTGAATTCGCCCGGTTCGGCGCACACCTCCACCACGCGGCCCTGCTCCACGATGAGCATGCACTGTCCGTCTGCCACAGCAATGCCGCTGCCGTTGGTGATGATATTGTCCTCGCCGTTGTTGGAGCTGCGGCGGGAGGTGCGCTTCTGGCCCTTGACCATCAGCACATCCTTGTCCAGAGAATCGCAGTAGAAAAATTCTTTCCACTGGTCTGCAAGGGTTCCGCCCAGTGCGCCCATACCTGCTTTGATAAGACCCATAGTAATTTCCTCCTGTATGTTTTATTTGTGTAAGCGACAACGCTTTGTCATCGCATTGCGTTCGGTTTCGGTCACGGTACAAGGGTTAGATCCGGGGAGTCGTTTTTCCAGTAAACGGGACGCGTGTCCCGGTCAAACAGCACTTCTCCGGCGCGGTATTTCAGGCTGCAGCCGCTGGGGCTGCCGTCATCGTTCAGCAAAATGGCCCAGAACTCGCACGGTCTGCCGTCCGTATCGGTCAGCGTGAAGTGCAGCTCGGTGCCGTCCTCGGTGCGGCCCTGTGTTCCCTCGGCGGTGCCGGTCAGGGTGCCGTTCCACCCGTCCCATTCCACGCTCATGCAGCAGCTGCCGTCCGGCAGGAAGGTCATCCAGCGGATGCCCTTTGCGGCCTCGTCTCCGGCGCGGTAAGTGCCCCACAGCCTGCGGGGGATGGCGGTGAAACCGATGTCGTCCCACGCCTCGGTGCGCTGAAAAACGTACCAGACCTCACTGCCCTTTTTGGGGCCGGTGGACTGCATCCGCAGCGAGCCGTCCTCCATCATGGAGATGGTCCAGCGGCTTCTGCCGTCCTCGCTGAGACATTTCAGGTTCCAGCCCTGACTTTTTCCCCGTCCCAGCCGGTCACAGCGCCGGCATTCAGCTCTCCGGTGCGGGTCTCGGCAGCGGACTGGATCTGCGGGCTGACGTATGTTTCCCGGATGAAGGAGACGGTCACCGTGCCGGTGATCTCGGCCTTTTCCAGCCGCAGGGTAAAGCTTTCGTTGCGGTCGGCGGGGGCATAGCTTTCACCCTGCGTCACCGCCGTGACTGCCATCCACTCGGCCAGCACCTGCCACTCCCAGTCCTGCGGCAGCGGCTGCGCGTCCAGCGGGATGGTCACTTTGTCGTCTGTATACTGCTCCTGCGCTGCGCTGGACCGCCTGACCACGAAGGAAACGTTCCCCGCTTCGTCAAACGAAAGCGGCAGTTCATCCAGCGTGGCCCACCATGCAGTGTTGCCCTCTTTCAGGCTGTCGGGAGGCAGCAGCCCCCGCTCACAGGCGGTCTGCCGGTCCAGCTCATCCCGGCGCTTCACGTCGCGGTACAGCGCTTCTTCCAGCGCGGCGGGGTCTGCCCCCATGCGCTGCAGCAGCTGGGTGGCGGTGAGCTGGTTTCCGCTTTCAAAGTCGAAGCACCAGCCATTGTGGAAGGGTGCATCCGTACTGCCGTAGCAGCTGCTGACCACAAGGCTGACGCAGTCGCTGTACCAGCTGGCATTCCAGTTCATCTCAATGCAGATGTCCCACGATTCCGGGTCGGCTGCCTCCGGGCAGCCTGCGTACTCCTGCACATCGTATTCGTAGTAGCGGGCGATCTCGGCGTTGATGCGGGCGGCGTCGGCGCTGTCGCTTTCCAGCCGGGGCAGATGGATGTTCAGCCGGACGGTGCTGCCGTTCTCTGTCTGCACCACCTTTTCAAGGGTGTACTGCTCGGTGATCGCCGCGGTGGCGTGCATGGAATCCGGCGGGGTCGATTTCAGTTCCCGGCTGCTGGCCGGGCGGGCAAAGGCTGCGGTCTTTGCCCCGCAGCCCGCCAGCAGCGCCGCCAGCAAAACTGCCGGTATCCAGCGGAACGCTTTGTGTTTCATGGTGGTTCTCCTGTGTTCTCAATGGTCGTGCCGGAATCAGTAATCCGGGCAGCGGATCAGCTGCAGCTGGGTCTTTCCCTCGGCAAAGGGGTTCTGCCCATCGAGCATGGTCAAGGTCAGGGTCTCGTTGTACAGGTCGTACTTCATCGCCGCCACAAAGGTGATGCCCGGCATCCCGTCTGCCGTCTCGTTGGTAGAGACGCCCAGCACCATGCCCTCCGGCACCACGCCCAGATAGTCGGCATAGCCCTGATAGAAAACGCTGTTGTCCTGCACGCCCATCTGGACGGAACCGCTGCTTTCCACGTCCATCCAGTCAAACTGGTCGTCAGACATATCGTTGAAGGCACCGACAGCCTCCGAGGGGAGCTCCTGCGCGTTCCACTCTGCCGTCAGGGGAGCCAGCTCCAGCACAGAGCCATCCTCCTGACGCAGGTTCACCTCGCTGCCGTTTCGTTCCAGCGCCACGCCCTGATTTGCAATATAGATGGGGTCCTGACAGACCAGAGCGCTGCCGAACATGAGGCAGTGTAGCACGTCCACGTACTCCACCACGCCGTCCTTGGTCAGCAGATAGACCACCGGGTGGAAGGATGCGCCCAGCTCTCCGATGCACAGGTCGATATACTCATTATAGATGCCAAGGATGGGGTAGGTATGATCCTGTTCCAGCCGGATGCCGTAATCCGCGTCCCATGCGGCGGTCTCCGGCGTGCGGCGCAGGGTGATGGTGCCCTGTGTTCCTTCCAGCTGCACCGAAGCGCTGCCGTAGGTATCGGTCAGCACCGTCTGCGGCTGCGGGTCAGCAGCCTGCAGCGGGATCTCCACATCCAGCTGCCGCCAGCCGCTGCCGGCGGTGGAGCTGCACCCGCCCCGGAGCACCAGCCGGTCCTGCTCCGGCAGCAGCAGGCACAGGTCATCCAGCTGGTTGTTTTCCAGCGTGTTCATCCGCATGCTTGCCAGATTGCCGTCGCTGAGCAGGCCCTCGTAGTAGCCGCCCTGCGCCATGCGCCGGTCAAAGGTCTGCATGGCCCCACGCAGCATCTGCTGCTGCACGGCATCCGGGTCCAGACCCATACGCTGCAGCATTTCGGCCACGGAGACCTGCTGGCCGGTGGCAAAATCGAAGCACCACCCGCGGGAATACCCCGGGTCGGAGCCGCCGTCGTAGCGGAACATCACAAGGCTCACGCAGTCGCCGTACCAGTAGGCGTCCCAATCGATGTAGATCTGCGGGCACCATTCGTCCTGCTGCGGCTCGATCTCCGGGCTGTCCTCGTACTGTCGGAAGTCTGCCGCATACATGGCGGCAAGCTCATCGTTGAGATAAGCAGCGTCCGGGCCGTCGCACACCAGCTGCGGCACATGGATGGTCAGCTTCTGTGCGCTGCCCCACTCGTACAGCTGGATGGTCTTTTCCAGTGTGAACTGCTCGGTGATGCGGTCTTTTTGCGCCGTCTGCACCGCCGTGTCTGCGGCGCTTTGGGAAGCTGCGCCGGAGCCTGCGGGAACGGCATCGTCCGATGCGCTGCCGCACCCAGCCAGCACCACCGCCACCGCCAGCACCGCGGCGGCAAGGCGTTTGTGTTTCATGGTCGTTCTCCTGTGTTCTCAGCCGTAGCTGCGGGTCATTTGCAGCTGGGTCTCGCCCTCGGCAAAGGGGTTCTGCCCGTCGATCATGGTCAGGGTCAGGTTCTCGTTGTACAGGTCGTTCTTGAACGCCGCCACAAATTCGAGCTCCTCGTCGGCAGAGATGCCCAGCACCACGCCCTCCGGCACCACGCCCAGATACGCGGCATCGCCCCGATAGATGCGGCTGTTGTCCTGCACGCCCAGCTGAACGCTGCCGTCGCTGCCCAGATCCAGCCAGTTCCAGCCGGTTTCAGAGGTGTAGTTGTAGGAGCCGGTGACGGAATAGGGGATCTCCTGCGCGCTCCACTCTGCCGACAGGGGAGCCAGCTCCAGTACAGAGCCGTCCTTCCGGCGCAGGTTCACCTCGCTGCCGCAGAGTTCCAGCGCCACACCGTTGTTGGCAAAGTAGATGGGGTCCTGACAGATCATGGCATCCCCGAACATGAGGCAGCGCAGCACGTCCACGTACTCCACCACGCCGTCTTTGGTCAGCAGATAGACCACCGGGCGGAAGAAGCCGTCCTCCTGCTCCCCGATGCACACATCCACATATTCATTGTAAGCGCCAAGGATGGGGTAGGTGCGCGTCTGTTCCACCCGGATGCCAATGTCGCCCCACTGATTGGTCTTTGGTGCAGGGCTCAGGGTGATGGTGCTCTGCGTTCCCTTCAGCTGCACCTGCACACCGTCGTAGGTATCGGTCAGCACCGGGGTATCGGCGGGGGCGGCGGAGGTCAGCGGGATCTCCACATCCAGCTGCTGCCAGCCCCAGTCGGTCTCGGAGCAGTACTTGCCCCGGAGCACCAGCCGGTCCTGCTCCGGCAAAAGCAGACACAGGTTTTCCAGTTCATTGTATTCCAGCGTGCCCATCCGCATTTCCGACAGGTTCCCGCCGCTGCGCAGGCCCTCGTAATACGCGCCCTGCGCCATCTCCCGGTCAAAGGTCTGCATGGCCTGCCGCTGCACCTGCGCCTGTACTTCGTCCGGGTCCAGACCCATGTGCTGCAGCATCTCGGCTGTGGTGATCTGCCTGCCGGTGGCAAAATCGAAGCACCACCCGCTGTAATACCACGGGGCGTCGTCGTAATCGTGGCTGCGCATCACCAGACTGACGCAGTCGCCGTACCAGTAGGCGTCCCAGTTGATCTCGGTCTGTGAGCACTCTTCGCCCTGCGGCACCTCAGCGTCCGGATCGCTTTCATAATCCATGTATTCTGCCGCATACATGGCAGCAAGTTCCTCGTTGAGAGCAGCGGCGTCCGGGCTGTCGCACACAAGCTGCGGCACATGGATGCTCAGCTTCATCACGCCGATCATCTCGCCCCGCACCGTCTTTTCAAGGCTCCACTGGTCGGTGATGCGCTCCTTTTGCGCTGTCTGCACTGCCGTGCCTGCGGCGCTTTGGGAAGCTGCGCCGGAGCCTGCGGGGGCAGCGGGAGCAGCTGCGCCGCCGCAGCCGGTCAGCAGCAGCGCCGCAGCCAGAACCACAGCAGCAAAACATTTGTGTTTCATGGCTGTCTCCTTTCACTTACAAAGCCCCGGGCACACAGGAGGATGGGCAGTGCCCGGGGCCGGGAAATTTCCAAAGATCAATGGGGGAACTTTTCGCCCACCACCAGTGCGATGTAGTAATCCTCACCGCCGATGCTGCGCACCGACATGGCAAAGCAGCGTAGGTTTTTTACCGCCATGTTGATGCCTCCCGACATATAAGTCAGCCAGTTCTGTTTCTGCACCTCGTCGGTGGGGTATTTCAAGGTCTTCAATTTGTCCGTTCCTTCCGGTCCAAGGCCCGCAGTAAAATAGGTCTCATAGATGGGATACCCCTTGTTAGACAGCGCCTGTTTGATTTCATCTTTCTTTACATCTACATAGGAGCTGAACTTTGTTCTGTCAACGACCGGCGTCCCCTCCTTTACAAAGGGGCTGATGAGAAGGTCGGTAAGTTCTTCCAGCTCCTTCTCATAGACCAGCTCCGTCAGACCATTGTCCCTGCGGAACTTATTGAGGGCGTCCAGTGCCTGCTGGACTCTGATGTCATCGGGGAGCGTCGGTGCGCTGGGGGCACCGACGCAGCCTGCCAGCGAGAGCGCTACAACGGCTGCGCCGGTAAGGGTGAGGAATTCGCGTCGGTTCATCTCTTTCATGGGGGTGCTCCTTTCTATAAAGCCCCGGACACAGGGGGAGTGTGCCCGGGGCAAACAGGGGGATGTCTTGATGTCTTGTTATCTTATGCCGTTTTGTTCCAGAACACGGTAGCGATCATGTAGGTCCTGCTCTGAACCACCGGGCAGTAGATGCTGATGAACTCTGCCTTCCAGCTGAGACTATACAGCTTTCTTGCAGGGGTCATGACATTCCCACCTTTGCAATGATTTTTAACACAGTATAGCACAAAGTCTTTTTCTTTGCGACCAACTTTCCTTGGCAAAACGATACGGTTCTTGTTAAGAATCGTTGCGATTCATCTGAATCTGCAAACAAAACGAAAGACCGCGCCGTAAACGGAACACAGCTTACGCAATGCCGTCGCATATACAACGGCGACTTTTGCGTTGCAAAATGCTTGCTGGGAAAATGCCCCAAACCCCTTTGTTCTGCATTTCCCAATGCAGGCCGCACCTCCCTGCAGGATGCTTTTGAAGGTGTCAATCAGTACATCCTAAAACAAAAGCCGCCCGAAGACGGCAAGATGCATCACGGAAGCAAATATGAACGCGGCTCAGGGCCATCAGAACAGATCCAGCATGTTGTCCAGATAAATTTCTTCCCGGACGCGCAGCTGATACTCAGGCTTTGTCATGTAGTAAAGCAGAAATTCCAGTATCAACGCGCTGCCCAGTCCCCGCCCCTCGATCTTGAAGTTGGAAAAGCCGCCGGGCAGATAAATTTTGCGGATATCCCCGGCCCCGATGAAGCCGGGGTTTTCCATTGCCTTTGAAAAACGATAGCCCTGCTGTGCGCCCGGCGCTGTGCAGCGGTGGTCCGGGCAGTCCTCGCCCAGATTTTTGCGGCTGACATTCTCGTAGCAGTGCTTTCTGTCCCGGCAGCCGTACCAGCAGCATTCGTTGCACAGAAATTCCACCTTGTCCTTCTGATCCTGCGGCAGGGTATCCAGCTCTGCAAACGACTTGTTCAGGCGGAAATCCGGCACAACATAGCGGAACTCTTCCCGTTCCGTCTCTCTGCGGAGCTGCTGAAAATCTGTAAGGACCTTTGTTGTGGAGGACACGAAATAAAGGCCCGGATACTGCCTTTTCAGGTAGTCCAGCAGCAGGTCCGAATGGACGATGACACCATTCTGCACGCGGTTTTCTTTTTCAAACAGCGCACAGAGGGCATTGCATTTCCGGTCTGCAAGGTGCTCTTCCCGGAGCAGCGAATTGCTGAAGGTGAGCCGGGCCGATATGCCATATTCCTGCATCAGTGCAAGCACCCGGTGCGGCTGTGCATCGCCAAAGCCAGTGCGGCCTCCGCCCCAGATGCAGTCGGCCGGTGCACCGTAGACCGAACCGATCTCGCACCAGTCGTAAAAATATTCCCTGTGTTCACGGAACAGCGGCAGAAACACACGGTACAGTTCATAAAATTCAAACAGTCCCGGAAGATGATAATATGCCGTGCCGCGTTCGTGCTGTGCCATTGCCGTGTGTGTTCCTCATTTCTGTAAGTTTCAGCTTCCCTGCAGCAGCTTTTGCGCTGCACCCGGAGATCTTTTTGCCAGTATAGCACAGTCCTGCCGGGAAAGAAATCATCTTCCTCTTGACCTTGAGCGCACTCCAAGTTTTATCATGTGCATGCTGGTGATCTTGTCTCTCCCATTATATTCCTTTCTCTGCGAAAGAACAAGAAGTATCTTCATGTCTGACATGAAAAAACAGATTTTTGATCTTCCTTACCACTCCTGAAAGAACGAGACGAGCTTTGCCCAGCTTTCGCGCCTTGCTTTACAGCACAGCGCCTGTTCTGTCAAGAGATGAAACGTTTTTCGTGCATTGCGAAAAATGTTTCGGTTCACATGCTCTGCGGCTCGATCTTCACCGTTCTGCCGCCCAGGTTTTCGTAAATGCGGTGGGAGACTGAGAGCACCGTGCGGCCTGCAGAGGCGCGGCGCAGTGCTTCCAGCACACGGGCTTCCGTTTCAGCGTCCAGATTTGCCGTGACCTCGTCCAGCAAAAGCACAGCCGGGTCCGCCGCCGCAGCGCGGGCAATGGACAGCAGCTGCCACTCGCCCTGCGAAAACATGCCATCGCTGCAAACGGTGTCGCAGCCTTCCGGCAGGGCCTGAATGGCTTCGTCAATGCCCGCAAGCTTTGCCGCATTCCGTGCCATCTCTGCAGTGATCTGCGGATCGCCCAGCGTGATCTGCTCCAGCACGGTGCCCGGCACACGGGAGAAATGCTGCTCCACGCAGCCGATGCAGGTGCGGCGCTCGCGGTCGGTGATGCGTGCCACATCCACGCCGCCAATGGTAACAGTGCCCGCCTGCGGCTGGTACAGGCCCAGCAGAAGCTTGAACACCGTGCTCTTGCCCGCACCGGTGCGGCCCACCAGCGTGACCTGCCCGCCCTGCTTTACCGTCATGGAGAAATCACTCAGGACGGGCTTTTCGCCATAGCCGAAGGTCACATGCGCAAGCTCCACATCCCCGCGCGCAGCGGTCCGGTGCTCGGCAGGGATCGTGCGCTCCGGCTGGGCGAGAAAGGCATCGATGCGCTTGACACCCGCCATGGCCGACTGGATGGTCTGGATCTCCATGCCAAGGCTTTCAATGGGAGCAAAAATGCGGGAAATGTAGTTGATGATCGCCACCGAGGTACCCACCGACATCCCAAAGAATGTAAGCACCATGGCATTGCCGGAAGCGGAAAGCAGCATCACAATGCCTGCCACCACCGCGTTCAGCGCCAGCACCAACGGCGAATAGATGGCATCGTAAAAATTGGTGCGCTCCATAGCGGCGTAGCTCTCGCCGATGCAGCGGTCATAGCGGCGTTCCCTATAGCTTTCCAGTCCCAGCGCCCGGATGGTGCGGATGTTGTGCAGCGTCTCCGGCACCTGACCGGAGACAGCCGCAACGGCACGGCGGTTATCCAGTTGTGCGGCCAGCATCCGCTTTTGCACATGGCGGGTGAACACCGCAAACAGCGGCAGTACCAGCAGCAGCACCAGCGCAATGCCGGTGTTTTTTACCGCGATGACCGCCATGATGGAAATGATGCGGCAGGCATCTGCCGCCATGCTGATGACGCCGGAGGTGAACAGCGCTTCCACCGTGTCCACATCGCCGGAAAAGCGTGCCGCCACCTCGCCGGGGTTCTGGCCTGCCAGCGTGCTGGCGGGCAGCCGGGTAAGCTTCCGGGACATTTCCGACCGCAGCGCGTGGGTCATTTTCTGGCCAAAGAGCACCAGCAGGCTTTCCTGCGCGGAGGAAAGCCCCCCTTCCAGCGCCAGACTGCCAAAGTAAAGCAGCACTGCTGCAAAGGTGAGCGGGATGCCTGCGGTGAGCCGGTCAATGATACCGGCCAGCAGCAGCGGCGGCAGCAGTGATGCCACCACCGATGCCGCCACGCACAGGATGGTGCCCGCCGTGAGCAGATGATGCGACATGGCGGCCATGCGGATGGTTTCAAATACGCCGTTATCCTTTTTACTCTTCATCCAGATCGCCTTCTTTCTGCACCGTCTGGCTCTCGTACAGCTGGCGGTACAGCGGAACCGTTTCCATCAGCTGGGCATGGGTACCAACGGCGGTTTTACCGCCGTCCATAAAGATCACCTTCTGCATCTGCGGGAAGTGGTACAGCCGGTGCGAGATGAGGAAGACCACCTTATCCTTTGCATCGCTCTGCAAATCGGCAAACACGGTATCCTCGGTATGGCGGTCCAGCGCAGAGAACGGGTCGTCCAGGATCAGCACCGGGCGCGGGTGGGCCAGCGTTCTTGCCAGTGCCAAGCGCTGGGCCTGACCGCCGGAAAGGCGGGTGCCGCTGGGGCCGATGACGGTATCCACACCGTTTTCCATGGCCAGCACTTCGCCGTCCAACGCGGCGGCAGCAAGCCACGGCATGGCATCCTGTTCACTGCCGCAGAGAACATTGTTCTGCACTGTATCGGCGCTCAGCTCCGGATCATGGCCCAAGTAACCAACGGTGGCAGAGATCTGCCGCGGGGTCAGGGCAGCAAATTCCGTTTTGCCAAATTTTGCCGAGCCGCCGTAGGGTGCTTCGCACAGGAACACCCTGCCGAAGGTGGATTTGCCGCAGGCCACCGGGCCGGTGATGCCAATGATATCGCCGGGGTGCGCCGTCAGGCTCAGGCCGGAAAAGATGGGTCCTTCGCCATAGGAAAAGGAGAGGTTTTCCAGCGTCACGTCCTGCGCCGCCGGGATATTCAACGCTTCCAGCTGTTCCGGCTGCTTCATCAGCGGCTTGATGCGCTTCCACGAGACCTCGGCTTTCTGCACCGAGTTGAACAGCTTTGCCACCTTAGAGGATTTGACCACCAGTTTTGTGAAGCAGGAAAGGAAGGTGGTGAACGCCGCAATGTCCCATGTGCTCCAGCCGGAGCCGAGCACATTTTTAGCGCCGAACCACAAAATAAACAGCACGCCTGCCTCGGACGCTGCCAGATACAGCGGCGGCAGAGCGGACTGCCACACATTGTTGCGCACGGCTGTTTTTTCGTAGGTGTTCAGGGCTTCCTCGTACTTTTCTATGCGGGCATCCTCACAGCCGTAAATGCGGTAGGTCACAGCATTCCGGGCGCGGTCGAGGGTGGCAGCGCTCAGCGCACTTGCTGCCTTTTTGTACGCCGCACCGGCGCGCTGCACCGGCTTTTTCATCCATGCCGCGCACATGTAGGAAAACGGCGTGAACAGCAGGCTGAGCAGCGCCAGCCGCCAGTCGTACACCAGCAGCATCACAGCATAGCCCACCAGCGCCACGCCGGTATCAAAGATCTCGGTGGTGAACTTGCGCATCCCCTCTACGCAGTCGTCCACATCTGAGATGGCCTTGGTCATCAGTTCACCGGCGCCTTCTTTTTCCAGCGCCGCCCGGCTCTGCCGCACCAGATTGGCATACAGGATGCCCTTCATCCGGCGGTTGATGTTGTTGGCAAAGCGGCGGACATAAAAGCGCTTGATAAAGCGCGCCGCCTGCACCGCCAGCGTGACCACGATATAGGCCAGCACCAGCATGGCCATTTTTGCCGCCGTCTCACTGCCGCCCAGAATGTCGGCAAGGCACTGGGCCAGCCGGCCCTCGAACCAAGGCGTTGCCAGCAGGCCGATGTTATACACAAGGCCCGACAGCGTGACAAAGACCAGCGGGAGCCACTCTGCTTTGAAATAGGAGAGCACCCTGTCCGGGCGGAACGTTTTATCCTTTTTCATGAGCAGCCTCACCTCCTGCAGCTTTCCGGAAATGCGGGAAGCCCGCGCGGCTCTCGGTCTTGGATGCTGTGTACAGCTTGTTCAGCGCAGCGGCAAAGGCAGCGGCTTCCTCGGCGGTGAGCACATTGGTCAGGTATTCGTAAAAGGCCGCTTCGATCTCTGCCTTGGAGGATCTCAGGCTTTCCGCCTTTTTGGTGGGGTACAGCAGCTGGCTGCGCCGGTCGCTGGGGGCATCTCTGCGGATCAGAAGACCCTTTGCTTCCAGATTTTTTGTCCGCCGCGCAATGGCAGCTTTATCTGCGTGCAGCAGTTCCGCCAGCTGCGCCTGCGTGCAGCCGGGGTGATGCCGCACTGCATGGATCAGGTCGATCTCTGCTGTGCCGACCCCCTCTTCCCGCATCGTGAGCAAGACCAGTTTTTCCGCTTCGCGCGCGATCTTTGTGATTTTTCGTTCCGTAATATCCATAGGCTCCTCCGGGCTTCATTGCAGGAAGTTGTATCTACATCGTTGTATGTACAATCAATAGTATAGCATCTCGTTTCCAAAATGCAAACAGTTCTTTTTGTGCCCGTATTTTTGCAATGCTGGCAGGCTCCACACCCAGTGCATGGGCCGCGCCTGTACAGACCAGCCATGTGCTGCGGCATTGCCCGCTTTTGGCGTTTGCCGCAGTCCTTTCCCACGTTGAGGCCGATATAAGCCCATTTCCACATCATGTCAACAGGTTTATAGCATCAAAACAGCCCTGACCGTGTCCGCTGTAAAAGCAGGCAGACGATCAGGACTGTTTTTCCGTATTTCTTTATTTCAGCCGGTCAGCAGGCATCCACATTCTTGGTGACCATCACGTCACTGTCCAGCCCGCAGACGTTGTGCAGCACGATGGTGCCCGCCTTGACGGGGGCGGTCAGCACCACCTTGCGGATCTCGTCCATCACCGGAAAGATCATATCCTTGGGGACGGCCTTGGTCAGGCGCACGCTGGTAACAGGCAGCTCGCCGCCCTTGACCAGCACTGAGCTGGCGATGGTGCGGCGGGGCGCAGTCAGCTCCTGACGGACATACTGTTCGCCGCGGGGGCAGGTGTGACCGGTGACCGAGACCACCTGACCATTTTCAACTTCGGCTTCAATCTCGCAGCCGTTGGGGCAGACGATACAGGTAAATTGCTTTTTCATTCCACCGACACCTCCAGTGCGCCCGTTTCCTGCAGCTTGGCAGCAGAGACCTTGAACTGGATCATCTCCGCAGGAATGGCTTTCTTCATCTTCTTGGCAGCAACTTCCACACCGTTCTGGCGCACCACGATGCGGCAGTCACGGTAGTGGTTCCGCACGCGCAGCGACAGGCTGAAGTCGTTCTTGCCGCTGACCTTCTGCGGAATGGTGTGGCCCACGCCCTCGCCGCACTTCACGTCCAGCGTGCAGGGGTCGATGCCCTTGCCCTCAACGTAGGCGGCAGCGTGGCGTGCCAGTGCCTCGGACTCCATAGAAACAAAGTCCACCAGATCATGCACATGCAGCACATTGCCGGCAGAGAACACGCCGGGCACGTTGGTCTGCAGGTTCTCGTCCACCACAGCGCCGTTGGTGTGGGGGTCAATGGCGATGCCGGCATCCTCCAGCAGCTTGTTCTCCGGGATCAGGCCCACGGAGAGGATCAGCGTATCACACTTGTACTCCTTCTCGGTGCCGGGGATGGGCCGACGGTTCGCGTCCACCTCGGAGATGGTCACGCCGGTCAGACGGTCACGGCCATGGATCTCGGTGACGGTGTGGCTGAGATAGAGCGGGATATTGTAGTCATCCAGACACTGCACGATGTTGCGCGGCAGGCCGGAGGGGTAAGGCATCAGCTCGAACACTGCCTGCACATGAGCGCCTTCCAGCGTCATGCGGCGTGCCATGATCATGCCGATATCGCCGGAGCCGAGGATGACGACCTCCTTGCCGGGCATCCGGTTGTAGAGGTTCATGTAAGCCTGCGCGGTGCCTGCGGTGAACACGCCTGCCGGACGCTCGCCGGGAATGCCCAGTGCGCCGCGGCTGCGCTCCTTGCAGCCCATGGCAAGCACCACAGCCTTTGCCTGATACTGGCGCAGGCCGCTGCGGGTGGAGGCGGTGACGACACGATCCTCCGTCAGGCTCAGCACCGTGGCGCTGGTCTCGTAAGGGATCTCACGCTTGTTCACTTCATCAATGAACGCCTGTGCATATTCCGGGCCGGACAGGCTCTCGCCGAAGCGGCCCAGACCGAAACCGTCATGGATGCACTGACGCAGAATGCCGCCCAGCATCGCCTCGCGCTCCAGAATGATCATGTTGCGGATGCCCTGCTTGTGCAGCTCCACCGCTGCGGCAAGACCTGCAGGGCCGCCGCCGATAATCACAACGTCTTTCTGTTCCATCGCTCAGTTTTCCTCCTTCCGCATATTGCCGGTGAGTACCCATGACCCCTGACGGCTGTAACGCACATTCTCCGGCTCGGTGCCCAGCTCCTGCTCAATGAAGTGTTCGATCTTCATCTGGCAGAAGCCGCCCTGACAGCCGCCCATCATGGCGCGGGTGCGGTACTTGATGCCGGTCATGGTGGAAACGCCCAGCGGGTTGTGGATGGCCTGCAGGATCTCGGCCTTGGTTACTTCCTCACAGCTGCAGATCATCTCGCCGTAATCGGGGTCCTGCGCGATGAGCTCTGCCTGCTGTTCCGGCGTGCACTCGGCAAACTTGACGATGCCCTTGTGGTGCGGGTCGAAGCCGGGGTTTTCCTCAAACTTTTCGCGCTCCTGCATCAGGCCGATGACGTAGCGGGCCAGCGGAACGCTGCCGGTCAGGCCCGGGGATTCAATGCCCACGAGGTTGACGGCATTGGGTGCCACGTCGTCCCGGATCTCCACCTTCCAGTCCTGAATGGCACCGTTTTCATCCACCCACTTGGGCTGGATGCCGGCGAAGGTGCGGATCTGATCCTTTTTAAAGATGTGGGGCCACAGCTTTGCGCCCTCTACGGCCAGACTGTCCATGTTGGCCTGCGGCACGCTGTAGTCGTCCAGCACATCGGTGTTCTCCGCGTCCGGGCCAACAGTCACGTTGCCGTCCACGGTGGGGGTGATGTGGATGCCCATATAGGTGTTGCTGGGCACCGGGTACACCGGCATGGGCAGCAGCTTGCCCATGCGCTTGTGCAGGATGATGTAGTTGCTGCGGGAGCCGATGACACGGTAGCCGGTCAGGCCCAGCAGGTCGGAGATCTGCTTTGCGCCCAGACCAGCGGCGTTGACCACCCAGCGGGTGCAGAAATCGCCATGGGCAGTATGCAGGTAGTACAGCTCATTTTCCCGGGTGATAGCCTCTACCTTGTGGTCAAAGAAGAAGTCTGCGCCGTTGGCGTGTGCGTTCTCGGCCAGTGCCACCGTGTACAGGAACGGGTCCATGATGCCGCTGTTTTTGGACCACATGGCAAACTTGCCCACCACGGCGGGCACCAGCTCGTGCAGCTTTGCTTCATCGATCATCTCCAGGCCGGTGCAGCCGTTGACAGCGCCCTGCTTCATGGTGCGCTCCAGCTGCTCCATGTCCTCGGGGGTGTTGCCCACCAGCACCTTGCCGCAACGCTTGAACGGGAAGTTCAGCTCTTCGGCCAGCTGATCCATGATGCGGTTGCCTTCTACGCAGCATTTTGCTTTCAGGCTTCCAATGGGGTTGGCAAAGCCGCCGTGCACCACCGCGGAGTTGCGGCCGCTGGTCTCGTTGCAGACATCCAGATTTTTTTCCAGCACTGCAATGCTCAATTTGTAGCGCGAAAGTTCGCGTGCAATGGCGCTGCCCACGACACCCGCACCGATGATGACCACATCGTATTGTTTTTTCATGGTATCCACCTTTCTTCCTGATTTGGAGATCCGGCTTTTATGTTATATATTTCATTGACTAAAATATATAACATTTCATGATCTCTGTCAAGCCGTTTCCGGCAAAAAACTGCACAAAAATATGCCGCATCTTTTGGCATAGATACGGCATTTCTGAACGTGATACAGTTGTTTCAGGCTTTGAAATAGTGTGGGAATGCTTCCCGGATCGCAGAAAGGTTCTCCGTGTAGCGCTGCATATGCTGCCCGGCAATGCGGTGTGCTGCCACCTCATCCTTCTGTTCAATGGCTTTCAGCAGGCTGACGTGATCTTCGTAGATCGTTTTTGCGGGCCTGCAGCGGAAGCTGAGGATGGTGGTGCGGTCAAAATGCGGAGCCAGATTTTCCACCAGATCGTACCAGTATGGGCAGCCGCACTGCACATAAAGCAGCCGGTGGAACCCCTTGTCCAGCTCAAAGATCTTTTCTTCCTGTGCACGCTCAATGTACATGCGCCAGAGCGCCACGTTCTCCCACAGCTGGTCGATATCCGCCGGGGTCAGCTTTTCGCACGCCATGCGGGCGATCTCTGCTTCCAGTACAGCACGCAGATGGCGCACTTCTTCCACCAGCTCCGCATCGATGAGAGAAACATAGGTGCCGATCTTGGGCCGGATCTCAATGAGCCGCCGCTGCGCCAGCTCCAGCTCTGCTTCCCGGAAGGGGGTGCGGCTCACCCCCAGCTGTTCGCACAATTCCGGCTCGTTCAGTTTTTCACCCGGCTCCAGACGGGTGTTGATAATATTATCGATCAATACCCGCAGAACAAAACTTTTTGCAGATTCATGCTCTCTGCGCTCTGAAATCGTAATCATCGGAAGGCTCCTTTCCCTGACAGGGAAACACTGTTCTCAGACTGCTGGGTCAAGTATACCACACTGCACACCGGCGTAAAAGAGGACAATATATAAAAGGAAGAAAACTGTGTCAGAATTGTAAAAGATAAAATATTTTAACTATTATTCTTGACTTATCCAACGATTCGGCTATAATGGTCGTGTTCGCAAGAAACTTCAAAAAATTTAGATATTCAAAACAAATCAAAGGAGACTACTACCATGACGTTTGAAGAAATGAAGAAGATCGTTGTTGATACCCTGAACTGCGACGAGGACAAGGTGACCATGGAGGCCAGCCTGACCGAGGATCTGGAGGCCGACAGTCTGGATGCCGTGGAGCTGAACATGGCTCTGGAAGATGCCTGCGGCGTGTCCATCCCGGACGAAGAGCTGGCAAAGCTCAAGACCGTGGGCGATATCTACAACTACATCACTGCACATATCTGAGGCAAAAAGCAATGAACGATATCCGAGATCTTTTCCCCGGCCGAATGCGGGAGCGCACCTTCCAGCTGAAGGCCAAGCGGGATGCCGGTGCCGTCTGGCACGAGCAGCAGTTTGTGGAGTGCAAGCAGTGCGGCCGCCGCGCCGCACGCACCCTGTGGGCAAGAAGCCTTTACGTCTGCCCCAACTGCGGCTACCACATGCCCATTGGCGGGTACTACCGGCTCAGTCTGGTGCTGGACCACGGCAGCTTCCGGGAACTGGATGCCGACCTTGCTCCGCAGGATGTGCTGCATTTTCCGGGCTACCGTGAAAAGCTTGCCACCGCCCAGAACAAGACCGGCCTGCGTGAAGCCGCTGTAACGGCCACCGGCCGCATCGGCGGGGTGGCCTGCGTGGCTGCCGTGCTGGACAGCCGCTTTTTCATGGGCAGCATGAGCACTGCCGTGGGCGACAAGATCACCCGCGCCATCGAGTACGCCGCCGCAAAGCACCTGCCGCTGGTTATTTTTTCGGCCAGCGGCGGCGCGCGGATGCAGGAGGGCATTTTCAGCCTGATGCAGATGGCAAAGACCAGTGCCGCCATCCAGCGCTTTTCGGCAAAGGGCGGGTTGTACATCAGTGTGCTCACCCACCCCACCACCGGCGGTGTGACGGCCAGCTTTGCAAGCCTTGGCGACATCATGCTGGCAGAGCCTGGCGCGCTGATCGGCTTTGCAGGTCCGCGGGTCATTGAGCAGACCATTGGCGAAAAGCTGCCTGCCGGATTCCAGCGCAGCGAGTTCCAGATGGAGCACGGCTTTGTGGATCAGGTGGTGCCCCGCAGCCAGCTGCGGGATACCCTGATCCAGGTCTTGCAGCTCCATGCAGGAGGAAAACACGAATGATCAAGGAAATTTTAGAGCAGCTGGCTCCGCTGGATGCCCAGATCGCCGCGCTGAAAGGCAGCGGCAACGAGATGGATGCCATCACGGCCCATGCCTCCGAGCTGGCAGAGCTGGCTGTGGAAGAGGACGAGATCCTGCGCACCTGCGGCCCGCTGACCGCCGAGGATCGGGTGTTTCTGGCCCGGCACCCGGAGCGCCCCCACATTGATGAGACTGTTTCTGCCCTGTTCACCGACTTCTTTGAGCAGCGCGGCGACCGTCAGTGCAAGGAAGACCCTGCCATTCTGGGCGGCATCGCCCGTTTTCACGGATTGCCGGTGACGGTCATCGGCCACCGCAAGGGCAGCACACTGGAAGAAAATCTGGCCTGTAACTTTGGTATGCCGGGGCCGGAGGGCTACCGCAAGGCCCTGCGCCTGATGAAGCAGGCCGAAAAGTTTGGCCGGCCCATCATCACCTTCATTGACACGCCGGGCGCTTACCCCGGCAAGGATGCCGAGGAGCGCGGTCAGGGCGAAGCCATTGCACGCAACCTGATGGAAATGAGCGGCCTGACCGTGCCGGTCATTGCCGTTGTCACCGGCGAAGGCTCTTCCGGCGGTGCGCTGGCACTGGGTGTGGCAAACCACATCCTCATGCTGGAAAATGCCGTTTACTCGGTGCTCAGCCCCGAGGGCTTTGCCAGCATTCTGTGGAAGGATGCTTCCCGCAGCGGCGAAGCCTGCGAGATGATGAAGCTGACCGCGCAGGATCTGTACAGCGATGGCATCGTGGAGCAGGTGATCCCGGAACCGTTGGGCGGCGCACAGCGCAGCCACGCAGCCTTGTTTGAACAGTTGGATGTTGCTTTGCGGGTGCACCTGAAAGAGCTGTGCCGCATGAGCGGCCGCCAGCTGGCCGACCAGCGCTATAAAAAATACCGCCAGATCGGAGAAACGAGGAACGCATGAGTGGTTTACAGCTGATCGCCACCGGCGGGGCCATCCCCGGCCGAACGGTCACCAACGAAGATCTGAGCCGCATGGTGGATACCAGCGACGAGTGGATCACCAGCCGCACCGGCATCCGCACCCGGCACTGGTGCACGGAGGATGAATCTGCCGCCACGCTGGCCATTTCCGCCGCAAAGCAGGCTTTGGCCCGCAGCGGCCTTGCCCCTGCGCAGATCGGGTGCTGCATCTGTGCCACCCTGTCCGCCCCAGACGCGACCCCCAGTGTAGCCTGTCAGGTGCAGGCGGCGCTGGGCCTTCCCGAGGACCGGCCTGCGCTGGATGTCAACGCGGCCTGTTCCGGCTTCCTCTACGGCATAGCCGTGGCGCGGGGACTGCTGACAACTTTGGGTGGACAGTATGCCCTCGTCATTGGGTGCGAAGCCCTTTCCCGCCTGATGGACCCCGCCGACCGCTCCACCTGTGTACTGTTTGGGGATGGAGCCGGTGCTGCCATTTTTCAGCTGTCGGACACTCCCTTTGCTCTGACGCTGGGCGCGCGCGGCAGCGATGTTCTCCATGCGGGCGGGCCGAACCGCACAGGTTCTGCGCCCATCACCATGGACGGCAAGGCCGTATTCCGCTTTGCAGTGGATGCCCTGCCCAAGTGCCTGCACACTGTGCTGGATGAAACACAGCTGACCCTCGATGATCTTGAGTGGGTGGTCTGCCATCAGGCCAACAGCCGCATCATCGACCACTGCGTGCGGGCGCTGAAGGCCGACCCAGCAAAGTTCTACAAGAACATGGACCGCCACGGCAACACCAGCGCCGCCAGCATCCCGGTAGCCCTGAACGAGCTTGCCGAGAACGGGCAGCTGCAGCCGGGCCAGCTTCTGGCCTGCATCGGCTTTGGCGGCGGCCTGACATGGGGCGGCATGATCGTGGAATACGACCCTCTCAGGCGCTGATGCGCCAGCTCCCCCGAAGGGGGAGCTTTATGGGCGGGTAGGGTCAGTGTGCCTTCCAAGAGAAGGTCCAGCTGACAGAAAAGCAGAAAAAAGCTCCCCCCTCGGGGGAGCTGTCAATGCCGGAAGGCATTGACTGAGAGGGTTTTTCAATGAAACTTTTAAATGAAATTCTAGGCACAAAATACCCCATCATTCAGGGCGGCATGGCCAACATTGCCACCGGCGAGTTTGCCGCCGCCTGCTCCAACGCGGGTGCGCTGGGCATCATTGGTGCGGGCGGCATGAACGCCGACACCCTGCGCCAGAACATCCGCCGCTGCAAAGAGCTGACCGACAAGCCTTTTGGCGTGAACATCATGCTCATGCATCCGCAGGCAGATGAGTTTGCCAAGATCGTGGTGGAAGAGGGCGTGCCCGTTGTGACCACCGGTGCAGGCAACCCGGGCAAATATATCCCCGCGTGGAAAGCGGCAGGCATCAAGGTGATCCCGGTTGTCGCCGCCGCCGTGCTGGCAAAGCATCTGGAGCCGCTGGGCATCGATGCTGTCATTGCTGAGGGCACCGAGAGCGGCGGCCATGTGGGCGAAATGGCTACCATGGCGCTGGTGCCGCAGGTGGTGGATGCCGTAAATGTACCCGTCATTGCGGCTGGCGGCATCGCCGATGGCCGCCAGCTGGCAGCAGCTCTGGCTCTGGGTGCCTGCGGCGTGCAGGTAGGCACCTGCCTGCTGGTGAGCGAGGAGTGCCCCATCCATGAAAACTACAAAGCCGCCCTGCTCAAGGCCAAGGACAGCGATACCATCGTGACCGGCCGAAGCGTGGGTGCGCCGGTGCGAGTGCTGAAAAACCGCATGAGCCGCGAATATGTCCGGCAGGAAAACGCCGGTGCCGACAAGATGGAGCTGGAAAAGTACACCCTTGGCAGCCTGCGCCGCGCCGTGTTTGAGGGCGACACCACCACCGGAAGCCTGATGGCCGGTCAGGTGGCAGGCATGCTGCACGAGGTGCGCCCGGTGGCGGATATTCTTGCAGACCTGTGGAACAGCGGGAGGCAGCGCATTGCCGCGCTGAGCACCGAATGCTGACCCTCGGCAGAAAGACCCTGTCTGTGCCCATCCTACAGGGCGGCATGGGTGTGGGCGTTTCCCTTGGCGGGCTGGCCGGTGCTGTTGCAGCCTGCGGCGGCATGGGGTGCATCTCCACCGCCGATGCAGGCTACCGGGAGCCGGACTTTGCCCGCGACCCGGCAAGCGCCAACCACCGTGCACTGACAGTGGAAATTAAAAAAGCAAAGCAAATCGCAAAGGGCGCGGGCATGGTAGCCATCAACGCCATGGTGGCAACGCAGGATTATGCGGCCGCGATCCGCACCGCTGTGGAAGCGGGCGTGGACGCGGTGGTGTCCGGCGCGGGCCTGCCGTTGGAGCTGCCCGGCATCGTAAACACAACGGATGTTGCCATCGCGCCCATCGTTTCCAGCGGAAGAGCCGCAAAGCTCATCCTGCGCCGCTGGGCCAAAGAGTTTGGCCGCACCGCTGATTTTGTGGTGATCGAAGGCTGCAAGGCAGGCGGACACCTCGGCTTTGCCGAAGATGACCTGCTGGCAGGCAAATGCCAGACCCTCGATGACATTCTGCCCGAGGTGCTGGCCGAGGTAAAGCCCTTTGAAGCACAGTTTGGCCACAGCATCCCCGTGTTTGTGGCAGGCGGCGTGTATACCGGTGCCGATATGGCCCACTTTACCGCAATGGGCGCTGCGGGCGTACAGCTTGCTACCCGCTTTATCACCACCTACGAGTGCGACGCATCCCAGGGCTACAAGGACGTTCTGCTGAACGCCCGGCCCGAAGATGTACGGATCATCCACAGCCCGGTGGGAATGCCGGGCCGTGCACTGAACACCCCGCTGGTGCAGGCGCTGGCAGAGGGGACCCGCTTCCCTCCCCGGCACTGTGCCCGCTGCCTGAAGACCTGCGACCCCGCCAAGGTGCCCTACTGCATCACCCACGCGCTCATCGAAGCCGTAAAGGGCAATGTGGAGGAGGGCCTGTTCTTCTGCGGGGCCAACGTGGGCAGGCTGGACCGGATGCGCACGGTACAGGAGCTGATGGATGAACTTGTGACCGAATGGAGGCAAAATCAATGAAGCTTGCCGTTTTATATGCCGGTCAGGGGGCACAGCACCCCGGCATGGGCAAAGAATTTTACGAAGGCTCTCCCGCGTTCCGGGCGGCATTTGACAGTGCAGAACTGGACTTCGATCTGCACCGCGTCTGCTTTGAGGACCCGGACGGCCTTTTGAATCAGACCGAATACACCCAGCCCTGCATGGTGGCCTTTGCCTGCGGCGTGACCGCAGTGCTGGCCCAGCAGGGCGTGGAACCCGCTTATGTGGCCGGGCTTTCGCTGGGCGAATACTCCGCGCTGGAAGCTGCCGGGGTGTTCACCGCAAAGCAGGCCATCGAGCTGGCCGCTTACCGCGGCAAAGCCATGGCCGAAGCTGCAAAGGGCATCGACTGCGGCATGACCGCCGTGCTGAACCTTGACCGGCAGGCACTTGCAGCCTGCTGTGAGCAGGCTGCACAGCTCGGCTGTGTGCAGATCTGCAACTATAACTGCCCGGGTCAGCTGGTCATCGGCGGCGAGAAAGCCGCTGTGGACAAAGCCGCCGCACTGGCCAAAGAAGCCGGTGCCCGCCGCTGCATCCCGCTCAAGGTGAGCGGCCCGTTCCACACCCGCCTCATGGCCCCCGCCGGGGATGCACTGGCAAAGCGTTTTGCGTCTGAGCCCTTTGGCGAGATGCAGGTGCCGGTGCTGTTCAACTGCCTTGGCCATGAAAAAGCTGAGCAGGACAGCATCCCCGCCCTGCTCGTGAAGCAGGTGCAGAGCAGCGTTTACATGGAAGATACGCTCCACCGCCTCGGCGAGCTGGGCGTAGACCATATTCTGGAAGTCGGCCCGGGCAGTGCTCTGGCTGGCTTTGTGAAAAAGACCCTGCCCGGCGTGGTCTGCGCTTCGGTGGAGACCCCGGAGCAGCTGAACGCCGCACTGACAGCATGGAAGGAAGAGCTATGAGCGAAGAAACGATCATCCGCACCGCCGTTGTTACTGGCGGAAGCCGGGGCATTGGCCGGGCTGTGTGCATCCAGCTGGCAAAGCAGGGCTGCAATGTTGTGGTGAATTACTGCCACGGCGAAGCTGCAGCTGCCGAGACGGTGGCTCTGTGCAAGGCCGAAAACGCAAATGCCGTGGCTGTGCAGGCCGATGTTTCCACTGCCGAGGGCTGCAAAGCGCTCTTTGAACAGGCGGTGAACGCCTTTGGCCGGGTGGATATCCTTGTGAACAACGCGGGCATTACCCGCGATAATCTGATCCTGCGCATGAGCGAAGAGGACTTCGATGCAGTGCTGAACGCAAACCTCAAGGGTGCGTTCCTCTGCTGCAAGGAGGCCGCCCGCCGCATGGTGCGCCAGCGCTGGGGCCGCATCGTGAACCTTTCCAGTGTGGTGGCCCTGCGGGGCAACGCCGGCCAGACCAATTACGCCGCCAGCAAGGCGGGCCTGATCGGCCTGACCAAAAGCCTTGCCCGCGAGCTGGCAAGCCGCAATGTGACCGTGAATGCAGTCGCGCCGGGCTTTATCGAGACCGACATGACCGCCGCCCTGCCGGAAGCCGTCCGTGCCGAAATGGCAAAGGGCATCCCCGCAGGCCGCGCAGGAAAGCCGGAGGATGTGGCAAATGCAGTGGCATTTTTTGCCGCAGAACAAAGCAGCTATCTCACCGGGCAGGTGCTCTGTGCAGACGGCGGCATGGCAATGTAAAAGGAGAAAACTCTCATGGAAAAACGCAGAGTCGTGATCACCGGCCTTGGCACCGTGAACCCGCTGGGCAACAACACCGCCGACAGCTGGGCCGCTGCCAAAGCAGGCAAATGCGGCATCGGCCCCATTACCCAGTTCGATACCACCGATTTTAAATGTAAGCTGGCAGGCGAGGTGAAGGGCTTTGACCCGGAAACCATCGTGGACAAAAAGGAAGCCCGCAAGATGGCCCGCTTTACCGTTCTGGCCCTTGCTGCCGCCGCTGAAGCGGTTGCAGACAGCGGTCTGGACACCGAAGCGGAAGCCAAACAGATCGGCGTCATCCTTTCCAGCGGCATCGGCGGTCTGCCCACTATTGAGGAGCAGCACACCCGCGGTGAAGAAAAGGGCATGGAAAAGGTAAGTCCCTATTTTGTGCCCATGTCCATTGCCAACATGGCGGCGGCACAGGTGGCCATCCGCTTTGGCCTGAAGGGCATGTGCACCTGCCCGGTGACGGCCTGCGCCGGCGGCACCAATGCCGTAGGCGATGCCTTCCACCGCATCCGTGACGGCTACGAGACCGCCATGGTCTGCGGCGGTGCAGAGAGCTGCATCAGCCCTCTGGGCATCGGCGGCTTTACCAGCATGAAAGCGCTTTCCACCGCGACCGATCCGGATGCAGCCAGCCTGCCCTTTGACGCACGGCGCGGCGGCTTCGTGATGGGCGAAGGCAGCGGCGTGCTGGTGCTGGAAGAGCTGGAGCATGCCCGTGCCCGCGGTGCGCACATCTACGCCGAGGTGGTGGGCTACGGTGCCAACTGCGATGCCTACCACTTCACCGCCCCCGCCCCCGGCGGCGCAGGTGCCATCGACTGCATGGCGCTGACGCTGGCGGATGCAGGCATCGCACCGGAGCAGGTGGATCACATCAACGCCCACGGCACCGGCACCCACATGAACGATGCCTGCGAGACCGCCGCCATCCATGCGGTGTTCGGCGAACACGCAAAGCAGCTGACTGTGGTGAGCACCAAGAGCATGACCGGCCATCTGCTGGGCGGTGCGGGCGGCATCGAAGCCGTATTTACAGCGCTGGCCCTGCATGACCAGTTTGCGCCGCCCACCATCCACTATGAGCAGCCCGATCCCGAATGTGATCTGGACTATGTGCCGAACACTGGCCGTGCGCAGGCCATGACCTACGCACTGAGCAACAGTCTGGGCTTTGGCGGGCACAACGCCTGCATCGCCCTGCGCAGATGGGAGGGCTGACCCATGGCAGAACCCCGCACCGTGCGTGCAGACGCAAACGCCCTGAACAGTGAGGAGATCGCGGCGCTTCTGCCGCACCGCTATCCCTTTGCCCTTGTGGACCGCATTCTGGACTACGAGCCGGGCCAGTGGGCCATCGGCCGCAAGTGCGTGAGCCGCAATGAGGAATTTTTCTGCGGACATTTTCCCGGCCAGCCGGTGATGCCGGGAGTGCTCATTCTGGAAGCACTGGCCCAGACCGGTGCCGTTGCGGCGCTCAGCCTGCCGGAGAACAAGGGCAAACTGGCCCTCTTCGGCGGCATCAAGAATGCCCGCTTCCGCAAGCAGGTCACCCCCGGCGATGTGCTCACCCTGCACTGTGAACTGGTAGAGCAGCACGGCCCGGTGGGCGTGGGCAAAGCCTCGGCGTGGGTGGACGGCAAGTGCGCCGCCACCGCCGAGCTGACCTTTGTGCTGACCGACCCCAACGCCTAAAAACACCCCTGTGAGTTTAAAAAAGCTCACAGGGGTGTTTTCCGTTATTTTACCATTGAGAAGCCGCTTCGCTCTCTCAGCCAAGCGCCACATCCAGAACCATCAGTGGTGCCCCACCAGATAGGCCACCCGTTCGATCTGCGCCGCCGTCATGCCGGTATCCGCCAGAAATTCCCGCACCAGCGGAGCACTCTCCTGCTCCTGATACTTTCCATTGGTGTTACTGCAATGGTAGGATCGCATATTTACTGATTTCTGTATCTGTTCAGGACAGCATCCGGGATATGGCAGTAACTGCAGTCTTCAGGGTGCCGTTCCAGATGGTGCTGATGCTCCTCAGCGCTCCGGACATAATTTGTCAGCGGCAGCACTTCCAGCATGATTTTGTCCCGGTCCTCCCGGCCGTTTATAAAAGCTCTTGCTTCTTCCAGATGTCTGGGATCTGTACTGTACAGCCCTGTCCGGTACTTTTTTCCAACGTCCACGCCCTGTTTGTTCAGGCTGTAGGGGTCGATGATCTCAAACAGGTGTGCCATCAGTTCTGAAATGCTTGTGTTTTTCTCATCATAGACCACTTTTACGCATTCTGCATATCCATCGTATGGGCCATCCAGAGAACTCGTTGTTCCGTTGGCTCTGCCGGCTTCAGTCATCTGTACACCAGGCACTGTGTCAAAAAAATGCTGTACGCCCCAAAGGCATCCGCCTGCGATATAGACCGTTTCCATCTTGATTTTCCCCTTCCTGTTGATCATATATCAGCTTTGCTCCTATTCTACCACGCTTTTCCACTGTCGGAAAGATATCGGAAAACAAAAATGGCCCCGGAGGGCTTATCGCAGCTCTCCGGGGCCGCCTTATGCAGAGTGATTTTCTCTCGATGGGCTTCCAGAAATGCTTTGCTGTAATCAGCTTGCGTGAACCACAGCGGAAGAACCCTCATAAGATACAGAAAAGATTTCTGTATTTTTCTTGACAGTTTTCCCATATTCTGTTTTAATACATCTGATAAAAGGGAGTAAAGGGCAGTGTTCCGGCTTATTCTTCGGGAGACTGCTGCATGGCAGCGTCATCACGGCAGAAATGCCCGATGTCATGTGTTCGCTTGAGACTTTTGTCACAGACAAGGTGCTGTGGCAGGAGTCTCTTTTTCTTGTCACCGTACCGGAGCACAATAGGAGGCAAGAAAACTATGAACTTTCTGAACACATTCGCAAGTCTGTTTTCCAATTTTGGAAACCTGACTTGGCAGATGGTGGTGATGTGGGGCATTGGTGCATTGCTCATCTACCTTGCCATCGCCAAAAAAATGGAGCCGAGCCTGCTTTTACCCATGGGCTTTGGTGCCATTCTGGTCAATCTTCCGCTGTCCGGTGCCATCACGCAGGGCGATACCGTAGGCCCCATTTCTGCCCTGTTTGAAGCAGGCATGTCCAACGAGCTGTTTCCCCTGCTGCTTTTCATCGGCATTGGTGCTATGATCGACTTTGGCCCCCTGCTGGAAAAACCGTGGCTCATGCTCTTTGGTGCCGCAGCGCAGTTTGGTATTTTCTTCACCCTGTTTCTGGCAGGCTTCTTCTTTGATTTGAAGGATGCTGCTTCCATCGCTGTCATTGGTGCAGCGGACGGTCCCACCGCCATTTTTGTAGCTAACACCCTCAACTCCCAGTACCTTGGTGCCATCATGGTGGCAGCGTACAGTTACATGGCTCTGGTGCCCATCGTGCAGCCGCCGGTCATTAAACTGCTGACCACCCAGAAGGACCGCCGCATCCGGATGCCCTATGAAAAGGGCAATGTCAGCCAGCTGACGAAGATTCTGTTCCCCATTGTTGTAACCATCATTGCCGGTATGGTAGCTCCTGCCAGTGTAGCTCTAGTTGGTTTTCTGATGTTCGGCAACCTGCTGCGGGAGTGCGGCGTACTGAACGCCCTCAGCGAAACCGCGCAGAATGTGCTGGCAAACCTCATCACCATCGTGCTGGGCCTGACCGTGGCCGGACAGATGACCGCTGACAAGTTTGTCCGGCCCGATACCCTGCTCATCCTTGCACTGGGTCTGGTAGCCTTCGTTTTTGATACCGCAGGCGGCGTGCTGTTTGCAAAGCTGCTGAACCTGTTCCTGCCCGAAGGCAAAAAACTGAACCCGATGATCGGTGCAGCCGGCATCTCCGCCTTCCCCATGAGCGGCCGTGTGGTCAACAAGATGGGATTGGAAGAAGATAACCAGAATTTCCTGCTGATGTACTCCATCAGCGTCAACGTTTCGGGGCAGATCGCATCCGTCATTGCAGGCGGCCTGATTCTGACCCTGATGGCTTAACGGAGGTACACTTATGCTTCATCTTTCTTCGTGGATGACCACCCTGCCCATGATGCTCATCGGCATGGTCGGCATTCTTCTCGTCATTGGTGTCATTGTTCTGGCTGTGATGCTGCTCAACCGGCTGACAAATCGGAAATAATTCACCCCATCAAGTAGAAACGAATTTACGGCGAAATATCGATATAAATATGATGCACAGGCCTTCTAAAGCTGTGATTTTGTGACAACTTGGTGTCACTTCAATAAAGAACCCGCTTTCACTTCAATTTGATGTTGAAAGCGGGTTCTTTTCGCTTTTATGCGTGTTTGACGGCGGTTTCAAAAAGATTGACTGCTGCGCCCTCTTGCGTGTCGGTGTTGTGGGTACCACGCTTTTTCACTTCCGAAAAGATGTCAGAATACAAAAACCCCCGAAGAGCTTTTTACGGTTCTCCGGGGGCTGGTTCTATGCGCCGGTGTTCCTCACACCGATGCACAAACGTTATTCGATTTCAATGAGATTGGGATTCGCAGGCAGAGCCTTCTGCTGCTGCGGTGCGGGCAGCACGATGTGCAGGATGCCATCCTCGAACTTTGCGTGGATGTCCTCCTTCTTCACGGCATCACCCACATAGAAGCTGCGGGCACAGGTACCGGAGAAGGTCTCACGGCGCAGATAACGGCCATTGTTGTCCTTCTCGTCATTGGAGTGGTTGCGGACGGCCTGAATGGTCAGGTAGCCGTCACTCAGCTCCATCTGAACGTCTTCCTTCTTGCAGCCGGGCAGGTCAACAGCCACATCATAGTTGCCATCGGCGGTCTGCTTCACATCGGTTTTCATCATGTTTGCGCCGCGCTTGCCGAAGGTCTCACGCTCTTCACGATTCATTGCACGCTCCAGCGCACCGTCGTTCCAGAACGGATCAAAGAAATCATCGAACAGATTTTCATGGAAAACAGCAGGCATAAACATAAAACAACCCTCCAATCCCGGCGTTCGGGTCGGGCATAAAATCAAGATCGTGCATCAGGAGCGGAGTCTTCCCGGGAGCCTTGCGGTTCCCTCATGCCCCTTTCTCCTGAGCACGCCACTGTTATAGCACCGTTTATTAGCAGTGTCAATAGTAGAGTGCTAAAATTCATAAAAGAATAATACTTTTATAATATTTCATGCAATTCTCGGCAAAATCGTTTGCACTGGATTCAATTTTTTCTTCTCCAATCGTAGTCTTTCGCTGTGACAGAACGGATGCAAGCCGTTTCTTCAGAACCAGGCGATCCATTGCCCGCTTAAACAATGCAGTTGTCAAAAAGTCTCTCTGTCCTTGCAGCGTCTTGCGTTCTGCCGGTCCACCCGTTATAATAATGTGGAAACCGAGATGAAAAGAGCGTGATATTGTGGAAGAGACCGAGATCAGTCATTTTCTCCACATTCTGGTCCGAATGGGCGAAGCTTTACAAAACAGCGGCGCAGAAGTATTCCGCGTTGAGGACACTTTGAACCGGATCGCAATCGCCTATGGGGCAGAAGATGTGAATGTATTCGTGATCACATCCAGCATCGTGGTCACGCTTACCATGCCCTCGCTGCCGCCGCAGACCGAGACCCGCCGCCTGCGTCACGCTGCCAGCAATGACCTGCTGACATTGGAAAAGCTCAATGCGCTCAGCCGCCGTATCTGCACAGCGCCTCCTTCCATAGAAGAGTTTCAGCGCCAGCTGAATGCCATTCTGGCACAGCATCCGGACCCAAGACTGCATCTTGCCGGCAGTGTGTTGGCTGCTTCCAGTTTTGCCATCTTCTTTGGTGGAAATCTCTGGGACGGCCTGCTGGCCGGCGGCATTGCCGTTCTGATTTGCTGGATGGAGCACTATCTCTCACCTTTTTGTATGAATGGCGTAGAATTTCAGTTTATAGCATCATTTCTCAGCGGTGTCTCCACTCTGCTGCTCTGCCGCTTTGGGATGCAGTTTCATGCCGATAAAGTTCTGATTGGTATCATCATGCTGCTGATTCCCGGCATCATGCTGACAAATTCCATCCGGGACATCTTACTTGGGGACATTATTTCCGGCTCTCTTCGGCTGGTGGAAGCCATTCTGATGGCCGCCACCCTTGCACTCGGCATGATGGCCGCCATCTGGTTGATGGGAGGAATTTCCGCATGATACAGGTTTTTTCGCAGTTGCTCAGTGCTGCCCTTGGTTCGGTCGGTTTCGGACTGATCTTCAATCTGAACCGGCGCTACTTACCCGCCGCCGGTGTAGGCGGACTTCTGGCATGGCTGGCTTATCTTCTTGCCGCCAACACCCTGCACAGCGTCTTTCTTGCCAATCTGTTGGCCGGTTTCTGTGCCGCTCTGTATGCCGAAATTCTTGCCCGATGCTGCAATGCACCCTCTACGCCTTTCTTCATCACCGCTGCCATTCCCCTCATTCCCGGAAGCACCCTCTACTACTGCATGAACGCAGTCGTCTCCAATGATTTGTCTGCTGCAGAGCATTTCGGAGAGCAGACCTTTCTGGCCGCTCTTGGAATTGCCGGCGGTATGGCAATCGCATGGTGTCTGGCCGATTTGAGCCGGAAGCTGCACACACTTGCAATCCGTTCTTCGGGAAAGTAGCGATCTTCCACATTGAAGAATGCCGCTGATGATCGGGTCGTTTGAGCTGTTGCTCTGAAATACGAAGAAAGGCCGTCCGACATCGCAGCAGGGCTGCCTTTACAATTACAAGGATGTGTCTCTATGAA
>UMFM01029642.1_pt1 | contig 31141 bp, 29 predicted proteins | sample 1965011 | NCBI WGS metagenome assembly UMFM01 (sample SAMEA4836046, study PRJEB28245) | human gut metagenome | biome: gut microbiome; material: fecal sample | place: Denmark | collected 2008 | reverse complement strand
TATGTCTTTTTTTATATGTCCGAATTCATTATACAATCAACCTAATAAGAAAAATATAAATATATCCATTATAAAAAATAATATATACACAGCTTGAAAAAATATGTAATAAAAAATTAATTTATTTAATAATAATAATTTTGGTTTATAAAATAGATATAAAAATATAAGTTATTAGTAAAAAATAATTTTAGATAGAATATTAAAAATTTTATACATATCATATTGTATACATAAAAAGATGTGTATGATATAATTATGGTAAAATACATATAAAAAGATATGTATAAATTAATATAGATTATAAATGAGGGATAAATAAATGAATGTAATTACAGTTATTAATCAAAAAGGTGGAGTAGGTAAAAGTACGACTGCTGATGCTATAGGTTCAGCACTACAATTAAAAAAGAAAAAAGTATTGTTTGTTGATTTAGATCCTCAAGGGAACTTATCTTATTTACTTCATAAAAATAATGATGAAGTTACTATTTGTGATTACTTCAAAGACAAAAAAGCAGGAAACAATCCAAATATAAATGATTATATCCAGTATACTCAACGTGGAGATTTGATTGCTAGTGATCCACTTTTAGCTGAGGCTGATATATTTTTAGATATGAAGGGAAGAGAGTATTATTTAAAAGAAGCCTTAGATGGTATTAAGGAAGAGTATGATTTTGTAATTATTGATACTCCACCAGCATTAGGAATATTAACGGTTAATGCGATGACGGCATCGACAGGCATCTTAATACCAGGTCAAGCAGATATATTAAGTATACAGGGAATTAGCCTAATTTATAATACAGTTCAAAATGTAAGAAAAATTTCTAATCCTCAACTATGTATTTATGGAATTGTTTTAGTAAGATATAATCCAAGAACCATTATCTCTCAAGATTTAACAGAAGCATTAGAACAAATTGCAGATCAAATGGATACTAGATTATTTAATTTTAAAATTAGAGAGTGTACGGCGATAAAAGAAGCACAAGCACAGAGAGAAAGTAGATTTAGCTATGATAAAAAATGTAATGCGGTCACAGATTATGAAGGAGTATTAAAAGAATTATTGAAGGTGATAAAAAATGGCAAAAAAGAAAAATAAGAGCTTTGAGGCTGCTGGTAAGAGTGCTTTTTTTTCAAGTAGTCAATCAAAAGAAGTAGATAAAACTGAAGAAGAAAATAATTTAAAAGCTCAATCCTCGGAAAAAATAGATTCTAATAAAAGTAGAATTAATACAGAAGAAAAGAAAATAGAACAAACGGGGATAAAAATAAAGAAAAAATATGATGTAAGTGAAAATAATATAAAAAAGGAAAAAAAGACAGAAAGAATACAGTTATTAATATCAAAGACGCTAGATAATAAATTAAAAGAAGCAGCAGCAAATTCTAAAATATCAGTAAATTATTTTGTTACAAATGCTTTATATGAATATTTAGAAAAGATAGAAAGTAACGAGAAAAAATAAAAAAAATACATATAAAAAAGTGAGCATTAAAAAATGTGTAAAAAAAGAGTGTGATAAAAACATACTCTTTTTTTATATGTGTCTTTACTGATCAAATAAAACTTTTCAAAAAGCATGCTTTTTGAAAGATAAAAAAATACACATAAATATTATTTCAAAAAGTATATTTATTACATTATGAAATATTTTAAAAGTATGATATATTTTTAGACATAGTTGTTATACTAATTAAGCAATTAAAAAGGAGAATATATATGGCAGAATCATTTGCGTATATTCGTGTTAGTACAAAAGATCAGAATGTAGATTGAGCAGATATCTTTGTTTTTCGCATAAAAAATACTCCCCTTCAAGCAGCATGAGATTTTATTATTTCTCATGTCTACCTAAAGGGGAGCATATCAAGATGGCGGTCTCTTGGTTTTTCTACATTATTACGCTAATGCTAGAGCGTGGGCTAGTTGCTTAATAATAAGGCGATAATGACGTCGAATCATTTGTAAATGTAGTAGGTGAACATTTTTAATAGAATAAATGTGCTGTAACAAATAAACTATAAATAAATCCTAAATTGCAATATCAAACTGAACACTTTCTAAATCCACTACTTTACCAACTTCTTCTAAAAAAACTTCTTGTGGTGTCCTGTAATTTAGTAATTTACGAGGTAAATTATTGCACCATCATACAGTTCGTTTTAGGGTATCTTCAGAGACAGTCTTAAAGGAACTCCTTTAGGGATAAAACGGCGAAGCAAACCATTATACTTTTCGTTAGAGCCTCGTTCCCAGGCCGAATAGGGATGTGCAAAGAAAATACTTAGTTTATCGGTTTCCAGGTTCGCAATTTCAGCAAATTCTCTTCCATTGTCAGAAGTGATTGTTTTGCATAAACTACTCAACTCAGTATGTTTAGAAAATGTATTAAGCCAATTAGTTAAGGTATTTTTCACATCTTCAGACTTGGCCGATGGACAACGCAAAGCAACATACAATCTGCTTTTACGCTTTAATAAAGATACAATAACTTCATCGGTCTTATTCTTAATACCACGAACAGTATCGAGTTCCCAGTGACCAAATTCCTCTCTAGTATTTAATTCTTCATCACGTAAATCAATAGATTTACCCAATTCCCTCTTATGTTTTCTAGAAGAGTACTTTCTTGTTGATCTGCGTAAAACTAACGGTAAATCCATAATTTTAAAGGCTAAGATATTTTGGTGAAGGTAGTTATATAAAGTTTTAGTACAAACCATTTCATTACGTACAAACAAGCACTGACGCTTAGCATAACCAACAGCTGCATCAATAGACCAGTGCTCTTTTCTAACTTTAGTTTCTACCCAAGATAAGAACGGTTCAATAGTACCTGCTTTTAAGCTGTTAAAAGAGCCTTTACGTGACTGTTCATAACTAGTCTGACCACGGTCAGCTAAATACATGAAACAAGCTTTATTTTGCTTTATTTGCACAACAATACCTCTATTTAGCTCTGCATATATTGTTGTTCTAGATCGTCCTAACTCGTTAGCAATAGAACGAATAGAGTCACCTAAAGTTATCCGTTTTTCTAGATAAAAACGTTCTTCTAAATTTAAGTGTTTGTACGTAACGACGTGTTATGATTGTTGTAGTCCATAGTGATTACCTCGTTATGATTTTGATTAAACACCTAAATCATAACATAAGGTTTTCACTATGGATTTTTATGTGTTCAGTTTCATTTTACAATTAAGCACTATAAATAAATTATATTATCTAAGAATCTATGTGCATAACTATTCTTAGTTTAACTAAAAAGGTCTAAAAAAATATATTGATAATATAGCCGCCGCTTTATATAGGGGGTATCATGATAGCAATTGAGTTATATAAGAAAAAGATTGATTATTTCTTTGAAAAAGGTTATGAAGAAATTCAATCTTTAGAATTTTATAGAGATATTTTTCCTGTTGGATCATTTGAAAGAACACGATATCAATCAGATGGCAAGCCTAATGGTTTATTATTTGCTAAGGCTAATAATGAACGTGATAAAAATATAATTGAACTAGTCTTTGATGATTTAATGACAATTGAACAATTTCAAGGACAAGAAGATGTAATTATGTCTATTATTGGATATTCTGGTAAGCATAGAACTAAGAAAAATGCATATCACTTATATGGTTTCACAGTAGATTTAGATGGTCAGGAAGAGTTTGCTAAATTTAGGGATACCTTATATCAAATGCAAGAGGATGTGATTCCACCTGCTACTTATACGGTATTAAGTGGGCATGGTTTGCATTTATATTATATTTTTAATAAACCTATTGGACTAACTCCTAAAATGACTGAAGCGGTTCAACGAGTTAAAGATGGATTAACGGAGCTTGTATGGAATGATTTTACTTCAACGATAAAACCAACGATAGAAAATTCACATCAGAAGCAATTTCAATCAATAGCACAAGGACATCTGAAAATCGCATGGATACTAGGGGCATCAAACCTTTGCCGATATTTTGCCGCAAAAGAATTTAAATATCGGCAAAATCAAGCGCATCTTTATTAGAGAATTCTATCCATTAATGCAATCGCCTCTGCTTCGCGTTTTTGCGTTACATCATCATAAAATTTAGCCGTCGTATACATACTTGCATGTCCCAAACGTTTGCTCACATAATCAATCCCCATACCGGACTCAATTAACATCGTTGCATGAGTGTGACGAAGACCATGAAATGAACCCTTTCCAAAATTTTCCTTACACCAAATACCGAAATATCTAAGACTATTAGAAGTTAATCCTGTTCCGGAACTATCGGTACACACCAACGATGAATCATTAGTGTAAAAAATTCCTGCTTTGAATCTATCTTTTTTTTGTTGCAATTCTTTCTGCTTTAATGCAGCCATTAATTTTTTTCCAAAAGTAACAGAACGAATAGAGGTCAAACTTTTTGGTGTATCTTTTTTAGGAGCACTCTTTTTATCATACTGACTAAATTCAATCTTGATTATATGATTTTCAAAATCTACATTATCCCAAGTTAATGCCAGACATTCACCTAACCTCATACCACAACAATAAGCAAGCATGATTGGCATATAAAAAGAATGGGGAGGAGCAAATCGTCTAAAAATAGCTTGTATTTCATCCGGAGTAAAGACATGAGTCTTTTTAGGTAATGTAAAATATCGTGGAATAGAAACATTATCCATCGGATTATGTTGAAGGTACTGGCGATTCAACAGCACCCAACGAAAAAAGTTTTTCAGAATAGCATAGAAGGTTTTGACTGTTGATTTGCTGTACACATCACGTTTTCCATCAAGCCAAGATTGTAATTTGGCAGTGGTTAATTTTTTCAATTTATAATTTCCCAAATCTGGATTAAGATGATTTCTTACAACTGCTTCAAAACTATCCAAGGTGTTTTGTTTATAGTCTTTATGAATCGATCTTAACCATTCATCCAAACAATCAGAAAACGGTTTATCTGAAGGACTAAAATATACCCCCGTTGTATCAATCTGTTTCATTGCTTCACGCCAAGCCTTTTGACAATCCGCTTTAGTTAACCCACCAATACGCTCTGATTTGTGGTATTTTCCTTTATCATCAGTCCATGTCAGCGTATAATACCATTTTTCTCCTCTTTTCCGAAAATAAGCCATTTATATGTCCTCCTTTCAAATGTCCCTTGAAACTGCTATAAAACAAGAGAAGAATCTATTTACCAGGACACTTATTTAGAATATTTTCAGAGTTAGAGTAAAATTTCATGTAATTACCTGCCTATAAAATCAATGATAATTAAATTGCCTCGTCTTTTTTGACCTTAATTTTATATTTGTCAGCTTTTAACATTCCTCTAATTTCACCTTTGATTTCAGCTTTATCCTCTGAATCCAATTTCTTATATAAAACAAGCAACTCCTCTTCATTTTTAGAAAGTGTTATTTCCGGTGTCAGGGGTGCAGAGTCGGGAACATCATCCGATTTTCCTAATAAATCGATTGGAGAGATTTGAAGAGCTGCGGCTAATTTAATCATATTTTTTCTGGTCATATTAGCCACCTCGCCAGACTCCCATCGAGTAATCGTACTAGCATTTACTCCCACTTTTTCAGCTAATTCAGCCTTCGTATACTGTAACCTTAGCCTGTTATCACGGATAATTGAGTTTACCGTTTTCATATAGTCACCTCGATTTCTATAATTCATTATATAAGAAAAAATGCAATAATGCAATATTTATAGCGACAATGCCATATAATTTGCATTTATGCATTGACAATAACAAAGCAATATTTTATAATAATTGCATAGATGCAAACGAAAAGAGGTGAATCAAATGTTCGATATTTACAAATTTAAGTATACCGTTCTCAAAAATGGATTCACATTAGGCGATGTTGCAAATTGGCTAGGAATTAACCAAACTACGCTTTATCGCAAGATGCATGGGATCAGCGACTTCACTCGTAATGAAATCTTTATTATTCGTAATAAATTGCATCTCAGTAACGAGGAAACTTTTGATATTTTTTTTGTAGTATAAATTGCATATATGCAATTTAAATTCCTGAATAAAGAGGTGATATTATGTCGAATATCCCGGATATTAAAGTCATCTACGACAGCATGGACGAATTATTGTCCGTACCTGATGTAGCAGAAAAATTAGGAACGTCTCAAGGATTTGTCCGGAGACTGATTAGGCTAGATTTATTGCCAACAATATACTTCGGGCGCTATCCCAGAGTGCGTAAATTCGCCCTGAACGCATTTTTAGCGCAGTTTGAGGGTAATGATCTAGTAAATGTGGTTGAAGCCGCTGAAAGGAAAATAGCCCATGAAAACAAAGAATGATGAATTTATGATTACTCTCGAAATAAATGGACGGAAGATTGTTTTTTCAAACATTATCCGAAATCAAAAAACAGGTCAGTATATAGGATATGATCTTGCAGCTGACAATATCATTGTCTGTAAGCTACAGCCGCAACGGTATGAGATATCTATCACGACCAACAAGGCAATCCCTGCCTGTATGGATTAGTGAAGAAAGAAGGTCTGCATGAGCAAAAACAAAAGATGGTACTTTTTAAAACTGCCGGAAGACTTTCTCGAAAGCGATCCGATTGAATGGCTGCTTACACAAACTGAAGGTGGAAACTATTTCTCTCTATATATCTTACTGTGTAAAATCGCCCTCAATACGGAAGGGCGCCTAGTACGAATACTAAACAATGAAGAAATACCATATACCGCAGAAGATCTGTCTCATAAAGTCCGTATGAGTACATCTGTTGTAAAAGTTGGTGTAGATACTTTGTTAAAGGCAGGGCTGCTTTCATCCATAAACGACCAAGTATTATATATCACTCATTTCGAACTCTTGGTCGGAAGCGAAACCGATAGTGCCAGGCGGATGAGAAAACAGAGGCGGAATGCTGCGAGCCGTGAGAGTATGCGAAAACTTAGATCTGAAAGAAGAAAGCTGCTGCAGCCAGGAATAAATTAGCAACTTAAATATTTATTAAAAGTATATCCATAATTTATATAACATTCACGTTAACTAGGTGCTAACCGAATGCTAACAGCGTGTTAACAGAGATGTTAACATCGGCCTCGAAATGCCTTCAAAAAACCTTGCAAGTGCTTATTTTAAGCCATTTATAGCGGCGTCACATTGTGCGCCTTATGTGACACTGAAGTGCGAAAAAAGTGCAAAACTTGTTAACCGGGTATTAACCGAAAAAAATAGGAATGTTAACAGGGGTGTTAACATCCTCATGATAATACCCTTAGGAAATCCTTGTAAACGCCTATTTTAAGCCATTTATAATGGCGTCACATTGTGCGCCTTGTGTGACGTTACTGTTCGCACATAGTGACGCTAGAGAACAGAGATTAGAGTATATGTACACAGTATGAAGGAGGAAAACATGAAGCAAGAAAAACTACTGACGGATGAAAAACAAAGCAACTCAGAAAATCTGTACTCTATCGAGATTAATTTAGACGGGGCAGAAGATGACTTGTCAATTATGTCAGCTCATTTGACCAATGCCCATAAGCAGTACATTTTCAAATCTGCCGAAGAACTTCGTGACCTGGATCAAAGAATCAAACTTAGTATCAAGGAGGGGAACCCGAATACCATTGAATTTCTCCAAACACTATACAATAACAGGCTAACGGTGCTTTGTTCCTACATGGATAGAGCTGGCATAACTTATTCGATGGGCAATAAGATGAGAGATACTGCAGAAAAAAAGATTGCCCAAAAGAATCATGAAAAGCAATGCCCACAATGCCGGAAACGCCATGTAGCAGTACGCAGAGAAGGATTATCCAAAGGATATGAACGACAATTAGAAAGAAAAAAATAATTCTATAAGGAGATGTTTTAAATGGTGGAACAAAACTTACTACAGAATATGTTGGCAAATAAGCTGATATCAATGTCAGAATACGACGTTGTGAAGCTCTGGAATCAGTATTGCAATGATTCAGATCATAAGGAGTGGAAAATTTACATTAATGATGAAGAAGATATAAATGTGGTATTTGAAACACCAATAGAGGCAATATGCTCCATCACTTATGGCAGTTATAATCGTTTTGATGCTTTCTTCAGACTAGATAAAAATGGGACTACCATAAGTTTCAACACCCTTGTGGATGACAAAAGCCCTTATCAAGCCGGCTATCTCATAAAATGGCTTATTAAACAGGAACAAGAAAATTTGTTTTTTGACCTTCCTGATATTTTTAATGAATTTCAATAGAAAGGAGCATAACAATGACAAAACCGATTGACATTATGGAAATTGAAGGCGGCATGGACCCCCGCGATGCTGATCTTCTCACTAACGAAGAAAAGCAGGAACTAGAAAATGAATCGGAAGCCGATAATGCAGCTCGTATCCAATAGAGAGGAGAGAATAATATGCCATTACCGCCGAAAGTACAAGAAGAACGAGAAAGCTTGTCTAAACAAGTCGTAAAGGATATTCTATCCGGAAAGCCTTTTTTCTGGGACAGCGGTCATTATGGCCGTCCACACCGTAACCTCATCGCAGATTTAGAGGGAAAAGACACAAAATACCACGGCATCAATAACATGATGCTAACAATAGCGGCTAACTACTTTGATTTCAAAGATACGCGATGGGCCACTTTCAATCAGGTGAAATCACTGCAAAAAGAAGGACTGCCTCACGAAGAGCAGCCACACATCAAAAAGGGTTCTAAAGGAATACCGATTGAATATTGGCAGTATACCAAAAAAGTTATGGAGAAAGACCCGGCAACGGGGGAACTCGTACCCAAAATGCAGCGCGATCCCGAAAGTGGTGAAATGAAACCGGTCATAAAAAAATTGAATCCACCTCTCGTCCGACGCTACATCGTATTTAACGGCGATCAAATAGCCAACATTCCACCGGCGCAGCATGAAATCACCATTGATGAAAAAGACCGCGACGAAGCTATGGAAGCTATGATTGCCAACAGCGAGGCAGAAATCGTCTTTGATCAGAAAAATAGGAACTACTACCAACTATCAACAGACTGTGTACACGTTATGCCTAGGGAAGACTTTAAGACACTGGGAAATTTCTATGCTACCGTCGCCCATGAAATTGCACATTCGACGGGGGCAGAACATCGTATGAATCGAGACGGTATCGTCCGTTCTGATGGTTTTGGCGGAGAAATATACGCCAAAGAGGAATTGAGGGCTGAAATGGCATCTATGTTCCTTGCCCAGGAATATGGAGTTGCTCCTGGTAAAGAACATTACGAAAATCATGTGGCCTACCTGCAGAACTGGGCTGAAGTCATTGAAAAAGACCCGGATGAACTTTTTCGCGCAGCCGCCGAAGCCCAGAAAATAACGGACTACATAAAGGAACACATGATTGAAAAAAAACTGCAAATAGAGAAAGTTTCAGAAAAGATTCAGTCCAAAGAAGAAATTAAAGAAGCGATAAGATCTAAAGCAGACGATTTTTTAGAAAAGCTTTCTGCAAAACTAACCTTTGTGGAAAAAGGTATCGGGACTGATGAAGAAATAGTAATCGGCGGCGGTAAACTCTCATTCTCTGATTATACTATTGCCGATGCAATATCAAGAGAAATGACACCGGGCGAAGAAATCGAAAAACTTGGCGGAAGATTGTATCAGTGTGAAAAAGAATATCGAGGTAGCGAACTAAATGAACTCATGAACGACCTCATTAAAGATGATGCAACTGCCAGTCTTGGCAATGGTGGTTATGTCAAGACATATGTAACCATCACACATCCCGATGTACCCGTTAAGTTAAGCGACCGCTGGGATATTGGTGATGGAAATACCTTTAATCTATCGAATGCTAAAAACGGGTATATGGCCCTAGTAAATTATTTGAAAGAAACCGCTACACCGTTCCGGGACGTAATCGAAGCTGCTGATGGTTTGGAACAAAAAACTGCTGATTGGGAAAAACCTTCGTTTAAAAAAAATACTGAACTCTATAAAAACATGCTCACTAACCTAACTGTTGGAGATAACATAAGTGTCAATCCTCAACACAGTCATGAATATTTCAGAGACAAAATTAAACAGGCGGAACAAAACCAATATGGAGAAATCATAAAGGATCTCCAAATAATGCCCATCCATGAAGAGCTGAAATTTTACGAAGATCTAAGATTCAGACCCTCATACAGCGATATAAAGACAGTTGCTCATCTCAAAGCACTGGAATCACTGGGACATCCTTACACAGACGACCAAACCCAAAAAATCGAAAAGGCGTGGAACACCTTTAAAAAATGGCCATCCGAAAAATTAGCTGTTAGAAAGTTTGAAGTTACTCAAAAAAATCTCTCTGAAATAATTCAAAACACCTCTGGGAACACTATAAAAAAGACAAAAGAAAAGGATTTTCAACCGATTAAAAGATCCATCACTATCCCAGACAAAAAGCCACAAAAAAAGAAAAAAGTAACGGTCAGAAGAAATGCACCGAGCAAAGACAGTCAAATGGAACGATAAGGACTACATAAAAAAGGAGGAATCATTATGGATCATGGAAAAATATGGGGACTAAGCCGTACTTATAATACTGATTACGAATATATGCTCACACCCGCCGGAGGAAAAGTTGTTTATGGATATCCCTGCCCATCTAATCCACACATCATCCAAGGCTATGCAGTGCCATATTCGCAGTTTTCACCTGAACCTTATGATGAAGACCTCGAAGCTGCTAAAGCGCAAAAAGGGATTCTTATGACTCTGGATTGTGAGGGCTACGGAAAATCAATAGGAGAAGCACTGACTATGGCTGAATCCTGGAGAAATCGTGAACAATCGAAACTTATGATTGAGGAAATCGTTGTAGAACTTCACCCGGATTATGTTCAACAAATCGCCCCGGCTGAGTATTTTAAGGTAAAAAAAATAAATGAAGAAGAAAATTACGATGCAAGAAATTCGCTTATATCAGCAGATGCTTCGAAAAAGCTGAGTCAGAAAATGGATCAATTCCTATATAAATTACTCGATGAAATTAATCCGGCACCGATAGGATCTATGATTGTAAACCAAGCTTACGAGCGGCTGCTGAAAGAACAAAAGAGAACGACAACAAGAGAGCTGCTTTTCGACCATCTGTATACGCCTAAAATCCAACAGGCTATTTTTGGAAAGCTTGTACAGACTACAAAACTGGCATGGGAAAAATATTCACAATTTGAAAGAGGGCCGATAGAGAATCGAAAGGAAGAAATACGTGCTTACCATGCGTATAAGAATACTCAAGATACACTTCTTCGGGCTGAAAGTGAATTTAAAGACGCCGTTATTTCAAGAGCTGTTAAAAGTAATGAATCCCTCCGAGATTGTATCGTCATGTTGGGAGCTGAAAAAATGTTTTTCAATCAAAAAAATGACAAATCCTATACCTCGAAAACGATTCAAAAATTACAGAAAAACAGAGAAATCCTGCAAGATGAACTTAATTCAAATAAAACTTCGGAGCAGATCAAAGAACGTCCAAGACGTCGAGTGACTGTCATGAGAAAACCTGAAAATACACAATCAAGAGGCATGGAAAGATGAACTAAAAAGGAGGCTGCGATGCAATGATACCTAAAGTACTGAGAGAATACTGCCAATGGGTAGTCTGGAAATATACCGAGAAAAATGGACGTATGGTAAAAATGCCTTATGATCCGAAATCGGGAAAAGCTGCTAAAGTAAATGACCCGCTAACCTGGGCGACTTATTCAGAAGCCTGCCGGGTAGCTTGCCATTATGACGGACTGGGATTCGTATTTACAAAAGATGCCCCCTTTGTTGGTATAGACATCGATCATTGTATCGACGAGCAGGAAAACATAAATGAAAATGCAACAAATTTGTTGCATAAATGCAATTCGTACAGCGAAAAAAGTCCCTCGAAGAAAGGTATACATATCATTGTTACAGGCCAACTTAAAGATGGACGAAAAGGCATACGAAAAGAAGATATCGAGATATATGGACAGGATCGGTATTTTACGGTAACAGGAGATGCTATCAATGATGTACCTGTTCGAGATGGGCAGAAAATCCTTGATAGCCTTACCTCCAAACTTGTATCGCCGCCACCTCAAAAGAAAAGTCAATCTGCACCAAAGACAATAAAAGCTGAATTAAGAGAAAGCGACGAAAGATTATTAGAGAAATTGTTCAAACAGAAAAACGGAGATATCCTGCAGGCGCTCTACAACGGGGAAGATGCATGGACGGGTGACCGCAGCCGAGACGATTTGTATTTTTGCTGGAATATTAATTTCCGAAACGACAATGACCTGGCACAAACCGATCGTATTTTTCGCTCATCGGGACGGATGCGTTCGAAATGGGACGAGAAACATTGGAGTGACGGCACTACCTATGGACAGCGGACGTTAGAGCGCAGTTATAACAAGGGTTAATTCAACAAATGAAAGGGGATTGAACAAATGAGTTATGCAGATGTACAAGCGTTATACAAGAAAAAATTATGTGCCACAGGGATCAGTGAAAAAGAAGCTGACAGAATCATGGCAGCTGAAGAAGAATACGGTGTAAGTTATTTGGATACTTTAGAAATGGCTATGGAAAATCCGGCGGCACATCAGCAGATGATGGATGATGACCAAACAAGTGGATTTGATTACGAAGGGCAGTGATCAATATGGCGAAGCGAAAAAATAAACAACGCAACTACGCATATTTCAAGACTCAAAACTTCCTTCAAGAATATTGCATGGGGAATCTATCCAGGGATGATAAAGTACCAAAGGGCGCACGATATCATGATCGGAGATTTTATACACCCGACCAAAGTCGTTGCGGCAATTTAAAAAGCGGCGGTAAACTCTCTCTTTTCGACTCTACCAATCCCCGCGACGGACAAAATCTAAATATGCGGAAAGACTGGCTCACAGGAGAATCTGGAGATATCTACATGCTGGTCATGAAAAATGAAGGAATCCCCACGAGATACGAAGCCTACGACCGTTTAGAATCTCTTTTCGGACAAGCCCCGGAAATCAGCCAAAGTCGACCGCCAAAAACGAGATACCGGAATAAAACGGTAAGAGAAGCAAAAAAAGAAGGACAGTTCAAAAATACGGAAGAACACTTCAAAGAAGAAGAAGCAAAATGTTTGCATCGTCGAATGGCAATAAAAGAACAGCTTGTAAAAAATCTCCGGGAAACAGGTGCTTTTTTTACGACCATGGAAAAAATGCCATGCCAGGTTAAGATGAACAAAGACGGATCGTTCACAAGAAAAGACATGACCTGTGCAAATTATCTGAAAGGGATGTTGCTTAATGCAGATGATCCGAGATATATGTGTATGACAAACATACGCGGTGCCGGATGGAAAGTACGTGACGGTGCAAAACCAGAAGAATTTGAGTATCTCGTCACTAAAGATGCTAAATATCACCTGGTAACGCTCAAACTATATAATGGAAAAGATATTGAAGGTATACCTCCGTATGAAGCAGCTCCTCAACGTTCAACAGAAGAAATAACCAATAATTTAAAAACCATGCTTAAAGACAATGGCATCGAACTGCCAAGCGAAGCCCTGTTTGAAGATCCGCGTGAAAACATGAAAGCCTTGCGGCAACTGGCATCTGAAAATACCTGGCATGATGCGATTGTTCCGGCACAAAGAGCTTTAGAGCGAGAATATGCCATGACCAAGCTTTTACAATATGCTGGCGTGACGAACCCTTACAAAATTAAAGACGGCCCGGCTATTACGGAGTATCTCGAACACGATTTAACATCAAGGATACTCTATAAAAGTGCTTATCGTGCCGATAAAGCAGCCCAAAAAATCAATGGAGCGTATAGTGCAGCTGAAATCAAACGAATTGCCGAAAAGGCTCGTGAAATCAAAGAAATGATGGCAGATCCTATGCAGCAGCTCGAAGTTACGATGAATATGGATTATCAAATGAAGGATACGCTTATTCCTAAAGGTGCTAAATTACAAGGCGATAAAGCTTACGACCTGCTCTATGGAATCGTTCAGGAAGACCGCCGCCTTTTTGAAAATGTCGATGATCCGAACTATCGAAAACCTGTATCCTTTCAAGTGAAATTTAACGACTGGAAACAGAATATCCAGTTAGAACAAGGACTGCTCCAAACCGGGAACAAAGGTACTGTAACTGAAAGTCTGCAATATGCCGCTCTGCAAACATTTCGGGAAAAAGCGTTTGATCGAAACATCCAAGAAGATGCAATAGAAGAAAGATTAAAATTGAAACTTTTCAATGCAAATGATGAATTTAAGGCAAATTACGAAAAAAATAAGGACGTTATAAGAGAATCAGAAGCTAGAACGATTGTACAGGAATATCAAAAGGCGGACTTAGACCTTGCACAAAAAACAGAGGCTCTCCTTCAAAGCGAAAGCCGTTTCCTAGCCAGTCATCCGGCATACCGAAAAATAGAAAATCGAGTAGATACCTACTTGTATCATGTACCTAAAAAAGCAGATATTGCCAATGAAATCGATGTACGGAAAAAATATGGAGAAATGGCCCTGGATGTAAAATCACCTAATTTCTATGGATCTAAAGAAGAGGGCGTTATCGTCGAACTGAAAAACCCACTCGTATCCGATTATAAAGGCAATTTCATTGCTCCGGGCTTAGAGGATGAATCACTGCCAGTAAAACCCTTCCTAAAGGAAATAGAGCAGAGAAGTGTAAAGGATTTTGAACAGAAATTTGTTGTAGAGCTTGAAACGGATAAAGAAAAAGAAATTTATAAAGGCGACGAAGGAAGACAATTTTTATACGCGCTCATGCAGGATGATCGGGATATGTGGACTTACGAGCAAGGCGGAACGAAACCTGTCGAGCTTTCCGGATGGAAAAAACTAAACGTATCTTATGGCGATATACCCATCATCAAAGACAAGGAATATTATGATGGACAGCTGAAAATAGGCGGATACCGGTTCGTAAAAGAGCTTGTAAGCAGCGAATCAGAAATCCTTGAACAAAAGGGAATGGATGCCCTTAAAGAACTCCATAAAGGATTGAGAGTCGTAGAGAAATACACAGAAAATCAAATCCAGCTAGAAGCCTCCATGGAATTTGAAAAGCCTCGAGAGGAAGAAATTATGAAAGTCATTAATCGGGGATTTGAGCCGGAAAACATGGAGGCTCATCGCCCCAAAGCATTCTGAAAAACCTCTCAAATTATGCCCTGGTACGAAGCAAAAGCTGCCGTGAATTATTGTAGAACGGATAAGGAAAAAGCAGATTATATGGTGGCTGAAATGGCCAAAAAATACAAAGCTGATAAAATCGAACGATTGGTTGAAACATATCTGCCAAAATATAAGCCGTATGTCAAAGAAAGTTTGGAACGACCTGATATTAAGAAAATTCTCGAAAACCAACCTAAAAAACAATCTATCACAAAGAGCAACTCAAAAACAATCTATCACAAAGAGCAACTCAAAAACAATGGCCCGGCAAGCTTGATTAAGAAAGCCTTAATAAAAAGAAAAAATCAAAGCGTTTCCGCCTTGTTAGGATAGCATAGCGCCGCTCGTAGGCAAGGGTATACGGTGCTGCGCCTGCGGCTTGCCCTTGCCCACGAACGGACACTATGCTTTTTTGTACACAGCGGAAAACGCAAATTTGACCAGTTATTTCTGAAAGGAGAATACTATGATTATTACAAAACAAATTGCCAAAGAATTAGGATGTTATGAATCTGTTGAAATTGAAGGTGTAACGTACATGTTTGACCCGTATAAAGAGGATTATTCTATTGATGGAAGTGTGTCATATTTTCATGCTTTGAAAATCGGTGCTGATGTTGATGTCGATGATATCGATGATGTGCTGCTTTACACAGATTGGTATGTTGGTTTTCCAACCTTTGAATGGATACCGAATAGAAATGATGAAAATTATTGGGAATGGGCAAATGATAGCTATGCTGAATGGAGCGATATATACGATGTGAACAAGCCTTTTCTGTATGAAGTGTAACAAAGAAATGAAAAAAATATTGATGGCAGCTGTCATGGTCATGGCGACGACCATGACAGCCTATGCTTATAATCCGGAGGACATGGTGTATAACCAGGTTGCTCGATTCATCCCCAGTGAAAGAGCGGCAGTTATTGCAGAAGATATCTGTAATGCTGCTTATGATTATGGTGTCGATCCGATACTGGTTGCAGCTGTATTCACGATAGAAAGTAATTTTAATCAAAATTCAGCGTCTCGTTCCGGTGCCATCGGCATTGCTCAATTAATGCCGGATACAGCTGCGATGCTGGGTGTAGATCCACGTGATGAACAATCTAACATCTATGGTGGCGTCGCATATCTGGCTCAACAGCTCAGTACTTTTGGAGAAGATTATATTTTAGCAGAAGCTGCATATAATGCAGGCCCCGGTGCTGTAGAAGCAGCTGGAGGTGTCCCTTACTACACGGAAACCATTGATTATGTCAATGCGGTAGAAAGCGTCCGGCAAGACATTTGGAATGCATTTGGCGATACCGATGATTACCAAACGCCTACCGATACGGATGAGGATAATGAAAACGTTATATCGTCCCCAGAAAATGATGTAAAGGAAACTATTCGTGTCTGGCCGCCGATTAAAAAGAATTAATTGGAATTATTAGAGCTGATTAAGGATTAATAATGCTTGATAAATATTAATAGTACTTATTAAACATTGTTAATCCTTGAAAGGAGGTAACTATGAAAGCACCCTGGAAAATTTCACTGCCGTTTTATTCAAATACCTATACTTTTTACATCGGTAGCCGATATATACATCTATACAATGCCGATAGGAGACGTCGTAAAAAATATCTTTTAACAGATGAGTGGAAACTTGCCTTAACGTCATTCAGTCAGCAAGAAAACATGTCTAATTATGGAAGTCATATTTTAACCGTTATATTGGATATGTTTCAATGCATTGACCGATTCGGTAAATTTTCTCCGGCTGATTATTTTAATGAAGATGAATTAGAAATGGCCAGGCAAACAATCGACGACTATAAACGAATTCATGATAAAGAACTAGCAGCAAGTCTAAAATATCGTCAGAAACATGGAGTAGAGAAAGGAAGGGTAGAATATGAAGCATGTACTCGTAACAAACGGGAAATGGTTCCATAACGTCTATAATATTGAAAATGGAAAGGAATGGATAGCTAAACACCCGGAAAGAAAAAATGTATATATCAAGGCGAATTACCAATGGTTCTATAAAGCAGGGACATACAGCTGCATTTTGGAACATGATTCTCCGGATCTCGTCGGAGCTATTACAGCCAATCTATCCACTGTATTAAAGAAGGCTGGCTTCCGGGGAGACTTTCAACTTTCTTCGCTGCAACTTACCTCTGGCAAACGACAGATTACCATGATGCAAGCTATTTTGAAAGTCACAGTCTGTCCCATCATGCCGAGAATAATGCGTATCGGAAATAAAACGATTGTGCAAAATCTCGTAACAAAGCAAAAAGAAACACGCACCATAGTATTCAGTAATGTACAATCAAATGAATACGATGGAAAACCTGTATGTATAAGGGGGATCACTTATGACTACAAACATCCGACCTAGAAAATGCAGAGCATGTGGGAGAGTATTTCCCGGCGGCCCCAGGGCTTGGTATTGCCCGGCATGTAGAATTATTAAACAACAAGAATACAGAAGGCGGACTCTCGCACGCCAAAAGGCAGGAACAGCCGTCAAAGTTGGCATTTCTCGTCGGAAATGTGAAATTTGCGGTGAGGAATACATTGTGCAGTCTCCGGTACAGCGATATTGTAAGCACTGCGCAAAAGACGCTGTAAAAGCGGTTGACGCGCCCCAAGGTCTTGCGTATTATCGGAAAAACAAGGCCCAAATCAATGAAAAAAGAAATATAAAAAGGAGAAAACCTCCCCAAATTCATCGCTGTGTAATCTGTGGCAATATCATGGACACGAGGACAAATAAGTCGGTATGCAGTCCCCAATGCAAGAAAAGGCTGTTTGCCATATATTATCAGCGAGCCGATTATAAAAGAGGACGTAGAAAACAGCTGCCGGAAGAAATTCCTTACAAAAGACAAACCTAGCCTTTGATGGGAGATTTTTATATGTCAAATCAAGATTTATTTTCTAAAAGATTAAAGTTATTACGGATAACCTATGGATTATCTATGAAAACATTAGCAGATGTTTGGGGCTATAAGAATACGGGAACTATTAGTCAATTTGAAAACAATAAAAGTAGCCCTTCTTTTAATAGGTTAATTCAAGTTGCTAATTTTTATGCAGTGGCCTTAGATTGGCTGGTTGGAAGATCAAATATTATATATACAAAGGAGTCTGTTTTTGAAGGAGAAATAGCACTGAACGAGCAATTCGTGAATTTGGGGGAGAAAATTGGGTTTAATTATATTGCAGCATTGCACAAGGGCGGGGAGTTTATAGTACCAACTTATCTTGATAAGGAGAAAAGAGAAAAATACTATTCTTTCGACGTTCGAGCGAATATAGTTGTATTGCATAATCAAATATTTAGAAAAGATTATAAAATCGTTGAATATCTACCGGCAAAAGAGAAGGAAAAAACGGAAATCTTATCATCTTTAATTTGTTTAGATACACAGATTATTGATGGCAAGGAGGTAAAAATAAAAAGGACGGTCCCTGTATATGATGTAGCAGCCGCCTACCGCAAATTGCAGCAGGAAACAGACGATACCGATGAATAATTTATCCATTTTCAAAATCCATTTATCTTAAGAGGTTATCAAATCATGATGACCTCTTTTTTTTATTATTTAATAGATGATGAATAATTATAAATAATATATTCTGATTTATAATCTTAAAAGAGTCTCGGTTTGATAAATACATGGTGAAACACAAGCTATAATTAGAATATTTAATGATTAAAGAACATTACTTTATGCGTACTATGCTGTTATATTACAATTTGTTGAATTTATGTATTGTTTGTTGTAAAATACAAACATAGTATTCATCGTATATTTAACCGAGGTGAATGGTTCAATGAAATTTTCCTTTTCGTCATACAGTCTGGCTTTGGTGCTGGCTGTACTCCCTTTTTCAGCGTTGGCGGCCAATTCAGTCCTGCAGCAGGAACAATTAGAACAGGCACGGCAGAACGCGGCATTGCGAGAGTCACGGTTACCATTCCGGAGCAGAATATTGCCGGCGGTACACTACGGCTTCATGTCCAAGTAGGACGGATCCATCACGTGCGTTACAGTGAAGGCAGTGCTCATTTGCCATGGCGAACCTCTTTTCCCATCTGGGAAAGTGATATTTTGAACGTACATCTGCTGGAACAGGGCATCGAGCAGATGAAACGTCTGAGTTCACAAGATGTCCATATGGAATTGGTACCGGCAGCAGTACCGGGAGAAAGCGATATTGTTCTAACAATTCAGCGCACCTCCCCGGTCCACGGCATCCTTTCTATCGATGATTCCGGCCTTAGTGAGACTGGGCGTTGGCAGCTTAGTGCCGGCCTTGGTATCGACAATCCTTTTTATGCGAATGATTATCTTCAAGTAGATCTCAACGGGGATGGCATGGCCGACGGGTATAAACGCGATACACGGGGAGAGCAGTTCTATTACCGGATCCCTTACGGCAAGGAAACATTCTCTATTTCTTACAGCCATTATAAATATCATCAGACTATTTCCAATACACCGTATGATTTCATCAGCAGTGGGAAGAGTGACATCAGTATGCTTTCTTGGGAACACCTCATTAGTCGGAACCAGCACCGGAAAACGAACTTCGATGTCAGCCTCCGTAAGAGAAATTCCCATTACTACATCAACGATTTGGAAATCCCAATCCAAGCTCTGCATACGACCGCTTTGGAAATCGGGTTATCACAACAGTTATATCATGGTGAGGATATGTGGTACGGACGCCTCTCCCATCGCATGGGATTGGGCTGGTTTGGTGCGATGCCGGAAAATACCTATGAAGATGGGCCTAAGACACGCTATCATATGTGGCTTTTGGATATGGACTATCGTCATGCGTTTACGATGGGGCACCGGCCGGCAGTCTATACTTCGTCTCTTCACGGTCAATGGACAACGAAAGGAGACCGGCTTTACGGTGTCGATATGCTCAGTATCGGCAACCGCTATACCGTACGTGGCTTTGATGGAGAAATGACCTTGATGGCTGAAAGCGGATGGTATTGGCGTAATGAGCTTTCCTCTCGAATTGAGCCTCTGCACAGTGATCTATATTTAGGCGTCGATACAGGGGCCGTTTATGGCCCGGCTACCGAAGACTTGTTAGGGCATACGATTGTGGGTGCTGTCCTTGGGATGAGAGGGGATTTCTCGTCTAGCATTTCTTATGATGCCTTTATCGGCTGCCCATTGTATAAACCCGATGGATATCGTACAGATCGTGTCACAACCGGTATTACGCTGAGCTGGCGCTTTTAAAAAATATTTGCAAGTAATGGAAGAAACGAGATGACAGAAATGAAATATACAATCTTGACGCGACAAATTACAGCCTGGCTGCTCATGGGACTTTTCATTGCTGAACCGGCGGCCATCTTTGCAGCAGATGCACCGATTTTGCCGGATCCCAAAGCGCCTGCGGCCCATCAACCGCTGGTACAGCAGACGTCAAATGGTATTCCTTTAGTCCAGATTACGGCTCCGACGGCCTCTGGCGTATCACGCAATTTGTATACGGATTTCAACGTCCCGGAAAAGGGGGCGGTCCTGAACAATGCCCATAAGGTGACGAATACGAAGCTTGCCGGATATGTCCAAGCGAACCCCAATTTAGGACGTGGCACTGCTAAACTTATTGTCAATGAAGTGACTGGAACGAATAAAACGGCCATGAAGGGCTTTCTGGAAGTAGCGGGTGACCGGGCCGGCGTCATTGTTGCCAATCCGAACGGTATCGCTGTCAATGGCGGTGGATTCCTCAATACATCGCGGGCTATGCTCACGACGGGACGACCGCGGTATGCAGAAAGTGGGGACGTCGCTTCGATTCAGGTAGCGGATGGTACCGTCCAAGTAGAGGGTAAAGGCCTCGACGCCTCAGAAACGGATCAGGTCGATATGCTGGCACGGGCCGTGCAGCTTAATGCAGGTGTCTGGGCGAAAGAGGCGCATATCGTAACGGGGCGTAATGAAGTTACTTATGGCTCCTTGGAGACAACACCAGCGTCCGCGGATGAAGAAGGCATGCGTACGGCTCCGAAAGTGGCACTGGATGTGGCAGCACTCGGAGGCATGTATGCCAACCGTATTTATCTTGTGGGTACTGAAAAAGGCCTGGGTGTCAATATAGCAGGTACGATATCAGCATCTCAGTCCTTATCTCTTGAAAATAACGGGGACCTTCATATTGCTAAGACGGGGACTGCTTATAGTGATGCTGCTTTAAACATGCATACGACCGGTACCGTAACGAGTGAACAGACTTTGGCCAGTGGCAGAGAGGCTGTCATCCAGTCGGACAGCGGGATTGTCAATACCGGTGTTATCGGAGCCGGTGTCAGCCGGGACGGCAAGGTCCAGCAAAAGGGAAATCTCACGGTTAAGACAACAATCTTGCAGAATGATAAAGCCCAAGTAGTCAGTGGCGGCAGTTTGGATGTACAGGCACAGACGATTTCCAACCGTGAAGGGGAACTATCTGCTCAGGGGGATGCTGCTATTCAGGCTGCGCAGATACTTGATATGGAAAAAGGGAAGATTTCTTCAAAAGGGGATTTGAAGATTCACTCAGATGTACTGCCGCTGAATGGTGTCATTGCCAGCGGTGGGGATGCGACGATTACCACGCATCAATCTCTGAGCAATGACCATAGTGCAGCGAACATGGGGACGGTTATGGCTGATGGAAACCTTACCCTGAATACCGATGGAACCTTGATGAACAGCCGCAGGATAGAAAGCGGTAAGACACTGACCGTTGAAGCCGGACAGGGAATCAAGAATACTGCGACCGGAGACATGAACGGACAAGATATTGTCCAACAAACGACGACCCTTGATAATACGGGGCTGATTAATGGGACGCATCACGTTGCCGTGACGTCAGAAAGTATCATCAATCACGAAAACGGGCGCATGTATGGGGATGACGTGGTCATTCAGACAAATCGGTTGGAAAACTACCGTCAGGCTGAGCTGGAAGAACAGCTGGCCGCAGCGATGAAGACCCTGGCTGAAAAAGAAAAGGCCCTTGAAGCTGCCTATGCGGCAGATGTCACGAAATATACCAGCAGTGCCCAAGAAGCACAGTATAAGGCGGCTATTGCCAGTGCAGATAAAGATTATGAGGCTCAACTCGCGGTTGTGAAGTCTGTTCAAAAAGAACTGGAGGCACATAAAGCCGGGACGATTGCAGCCCGTAATTCGCTGACCGTACAGGCAAAATCTATCGAAAACCGACATAATGCGATGCTGTACAGTGGTGGGGATATGCAGTTAACGGCTTCTGACACGCTGACCAATCAGGGTGCCTCTATTGAAAGCATGGGGAACCTGACGATTCAGGCCGGGCAGATTCGCAATGAAAACGACGTTTTCTCTGCGAAACGCGTCAGCAGCGAATGGGTAGATAATCCAGAGAAAATCCGTATCGATCAGGCAGGCCATCCCGAACAGGGAGAAGCCTTTGACCGCAGTGAGTTCTCGAACCTTTCCAGCGGTTATGGGGCTTATCATCATCCTAAGGCTATGCCTACGTATGAGCCGGCCTATGATACAGTAGAAGCGCCTGACCCCGGAGAAATGGCAGACCCGGATCATCCAGTCGGCAGTCTGATTCCGAATTATGAATGGAATGACCCTGTTTTCCAGACCTTTGGCTTGGTACCCATGGCGACAGGTCGCCCGGAAACGGCTGGTGATGCACAGAATGCTTGGGACAGCCAGTTCCAAACGCTCTTGAATCAGCTGGATGAAAAGATTACAGCTTACAATGCACAAGCTGAAAAGCATAATGCGGCCTTAGGCCTGACAGATACCCAAAAGATTAACAATTATACGATTATCCGCAGCCATTCCCAGACCTCTCATGAAGAAGTACAGTCTACCAATGCCGGCGTTATCCGCAGCGGGCAGGCTATGAAGCTGGACGGGGCCGTTTATAATACGAACAGCCAGATTACGGCAGGGACGACCCTTGCAGCGTCCGGTGCTGTCGTCAATATATCCAAGGAAAATCAGGAACGGACCGTAACGTTTGGGACGACCCAGGGCAGCTATACCTATAAACGACACTGGCCCCATAAATCGAGACGCCGCGGGTATAACTCGGAAGTTTTCATGACACCCCAGGAAGATTTAAGCAATACCTCATCTTTGGCTGTAGGTGCTTATGCGGATCACGGAACCGTACCGGATCGACAGGATATTACCGAGACGGCACGCAATGAAGCCTCTTCATATTTAGATCCGTTCTCCCTCGATACCAAACACCCTGCATCGACACCGGCTTCCTGGCAGATAACGGCGGCTAATTTAACCAGTTCCCTTTATACGCTCCATCCGGAAACGACGGCGAAATATCTTGTAGAAACAGATCCGGCCTTTACGAATAAACGGAATTTCCTGTCTTCGGACTATATGTATTAGCAGCTGCAGTGGGACCCGGATAAAGCCCCGAAACGGCTGGGTGACGGATTCTATGAACAGTATCTTATCCGCAGTCAGATCCTTGACCAGACAGGGCGCCGTTATCTTGGTGATTATACGGACGATATGACGCAGTATAAAGCACTGATGGACGCTGGCATTACGTATGCCAAAGCCATGGGCTTGGTGCCCGGTGTGTCCTTATCGGCGGCTCAGGCAGCTGCGCTTACGAGCGATATGGTCTGGCTGGAAACGAAGACGGTTACCGTAGACGGTCAAAAAGAAACCGTCATTTATCCGCATGTCTATCTGCGGGCCGGAAGCAGACAACAGCTTTTGGCTGACGGAAGTCTCATCAGCGCCAATACGCTGATTGTTGATACAAAGGATGCCGTCACAAACAGTGGGATACTTATCGGTAAGAATGTCCAAGTCCAGGCCGGTTCTGTGGACAATGCCGGCCATGTTCAGGGGCAGGACGTCGCTATAGTTAGTGAAAATAATATCCATCAAACAGGATTGATTACGGCTGCCGACCGACTCCGGATGCAGGCAAAAGGGGAGATTACGCTTGAAAATACGGTGGACCATTTGGCCAATCAGGATGTCCTTAACCGTACGGCAGGCATTGCTGTTACGGGAAGCCAGGGTGTGGCCGTCATCAGTGCCGGCCGTGATTTGAATCTGGCCGGGGCTTCCCTGCAGGCTTTAGGTGAAAAAGGGGCTGTGATCTTGCAGGCCGGGAAGAATGTCAACTTGACGTCACAGACACTGAATGCTCGTAAGGATATGACCCTCAACAAGGATAACTATCTGCGGACACAGCGGCAGACGGAAGTCGGGACATCGATGGAGGCTAAAGGCGGCGTTGCGGTCCAGGCTGGTCAGGATATCCATGCGCGGGCGGCGTATATCAACAGCGATAACGGTACGGTTGCTATGGCAGCCGGTCGGGATATCAACTTCACGACGGGTCGTGAAACTGCCGTAGACGACTATGGCCTGAAGCATAAAGAGTCGGGGTTACTGTCGAGTTCTACGACGACCGTCCGCACCCATGACGATCATCAACGGGTCCTTGGCACGACGGTTACGGGACATGCGGTACAACTGGGTGCTGCACAGGATGTGAATCTGACAGCAGCTACTGTTGCCGGACAGCATGATGTAACCGTTGCGGCAGGACGGAATGTGACGACGACGTCGGATACGCAGTATGACAAGGCTACGGCCTACACGAAGGTCAAATCCTCGGGCGTATTGGGGGCCGGCCTTGGAATCATGGTTGGCACACAGAAGATGCAGGATAATTACGAAGACGAGTCCAAGACGCAGATCGGGACGACCCTCGGCTCCTCTGAAGGTAGCATAACGATTGCGGCCGGTGATACGGCGCATTTGACGACCACGGATATTATTGGCAAGACCGGTGTAGCTATTGCTGCTCAGAATATTATTCTCGACGGCAAGCAGAACGAAGCCCATGAACATCAGACCCATGAAGAATCCATGTCGGGCCTTACGATCGGACTAAGCAGCCCGGTCATGGAAGCTGCGGAAGGATTGCGAAGCACTATCCGCACGGCCCAGACGCGGGATAATAAGACCTTACAGGCTTTAGAAGTCTATGAAGGCGGCAAGACGCTGAACAATCAGATTCACGCTATGAAGCAGGATGAAATCGGTTCTGTCGGTATTCATGTAGGTATTGGTTCCAGCTCATTTAAGCAGGAATACCAGAAGGATACGGTCACCTATGCCGGCGGGGCGCTGGCAAGTGAAGGGACGATCACGCTGGCTGTCGGCAGTAACGATGCAGCGAAAGGAAATATCAAAGCCATTGGCGAAACCATACAGGGGCAAAACATTACCCTGGCAGCGTCTCATGATATTGATCTTAGAGCCGCGACGAACACGCAGACCATAGCAGAAAATTACAATAGCAAAGGATCTTCCCTTGGGATGACGATTACCGGCGGGGCTATCAGTGGTGTCGACGCCAGCTTCTCGAAGGAAAAAGACGAAGGGACGACGACAATGACGCCCCATGCCGGGACGACGGTGACGGCGTCGGATACGCTGACCATGCAGTCCGGGAACGATATGAATATTACGGGCTCCCAGGTTGGTGGGAATACGATAAAAGCAGACATAGGTGGAAATCTGCACATCACCAGCTTGCAGGATACGGAAATGTATCGAGGAAACAACTCTTCCCTGGGTGGCGGTATATCCAGATCCCTGTCGTCCGGCAGTAAGAAGGAATGGTTGCCAGACTCCTTACGTAAGTATGATTCCACCCCATATGTCCCGGGAACGACAAGCAGCTCGGCTTTCTGGGGAAAAGGCCGTATGGACAGCGACTATGCCAGCGTAACGAAGCAGGCCGGTATCTATGCCGGTGAAGGTGGTTTTACAGTCCATGTTGGAGATAATACGCATCTTACGGGAGCGCTCCTAGACAGTACTGCGGTGACAGATAAAAACAGCCTGACGACGGGGACGCTGACGATGGAAGATATCGGCAATAAGGCAGAATACGATGTGAAGAATATTGGTGTCTCCTATCATCACTATGACTCAGAAAGTGAGCGTAACAGGCATTTCAATCAGAGCGGCCTTACGCCGTCTATTTCGCCGGGCGCGCAGGATGAATCGGCGTCTGTTACTGAGTCAGCTATTGTACCGGGGACAATCAGTACGACGAAAGCGCAAATGGATTTGTCTCAGATTAACCGGAATACGGCCGATGCCCTTCATAAACTGGATCAGATTTTTGATAAGAAAGAGATTAAGGAACGGCAGGAACTGGCACAACTATTCTCTAAAAATGCCAATGAACTGCTTCATCAATATGATCGTGACGGGACCTTCGATAAGGCCTTGGCTCATGGTATCGTAGCAGAAATCTCGTCACAGATTGCCGGGAATGGAGCAGGCAGTGGCTTTGCCGCTGGTTTTACGAATGAATTATTGATTAATAAGCTTGAAGAATGGTCCGGAGGCGACCCGGCGAAAGCGCAATGGATTAGTGCCGCACTGGGGGCTACGGTCAATGCGTCTATTGGAAAAGCTATACAGATAGGCAGCGCCACGGCACAGTATGGGATGAAATGGAATAATATGTTTGATAATAATATCACGGAAGGAGAATTTGCAACACTTAATGATGCAATCTATGCAGTAGATGTGAATGATCAAATCGAATTATCTAAAACCAGTTATAATGTATATGATGAAACTACCAAAATTTGGGTTGAAAATAATTTATTTGATATTGCTGATAGTAGTTCACTAAATTTGGTTAATAATGAAAATTTAGGATTAGCTGCTCAGATGTTTCAGCATGCTTTACATGGTAGTGGGGAAAAGCAATGGTTTGATATTGGTACTAGTGCATATAATCATCTAAATAGTGATCCTGAATTAATTTCGGAAATTCGAAATTATGGTAGTCAAATACCTATAGGAGAATCTCAAACATTTTATTTTAGTATCCGAACTTCTGGATATAATAATTTAGCTTTTGGAAAAATAAAAATTGCGGCGACTATTACACATAATTATGATGGTACTTTTAGTGCGAAAGGACAGGCCAAAGATGTATATAATTTTGAGATGTTGAATTATCCGGAGTTAAGAATGCCGTCAGGCATGTCTTTAACTGAATTTGCTAATTTTGGACAAGGAATAGCTCGAGAAGGCGTTGTTTATATTAACAATATAGCGGCGATTTTTCAAGCGGCAGGATTATTGACACCGTATATTTATGGTGTTCGTATTGACGTGACTGTATAGAAGTAGGTGATTGCTGTGTCCAAAATTAAGACAATGATAAAGTATATTTTTATAGGTATATCGCTACTTTTAACTTTTGTGGGCTCGTTTTTTATGTTAACGTTATTAAATAATGACTTTTTTCTTTGCGTTGCTAAATATTTGGCAACACCAAGCCATTATAGTATATCGGGGAGTGAGTTTGATGGAAACTGGATTGTAGATACTAAGAATTCTTTTACTTTAGAAAATAAGGGTCAGGCGATTTTTATTGATAATGATTGTGTGTATTCATATGGTAAAAGTGGATATATATGTATATATGAAAAGGAATCACAAATCAAAGTATATTATGATGAAAATACAACTAAAGAGGCCGTCATGAGATGGATTCAATATAAAAAGACATATAAGAATAAATTAATACTAATTAATGATATAAATGACTTACTTCCGAGAGAAAGAAAATATTACGACCAATTAAAAAAACAACATATGAAATATCCATTTAGATATTAAAGTCATTCTTTTGTCATTGGATCCACTTGCGGAAAGCGGCGCTTCTTCAGCCCAAAATGATCCGCAGTATGACAAGGCGACGGCTTACACGAAGGTCAAATCCTCAGGCGTATTGGGTGCCGGCCTTGGAATCATGGTTGGTACACAGAAGATGCAGGATAACTATGAAGGCGAGTTCAAGACGCAGATCGGGACGACCATCGGGTCCTCCGAAGGTAGCGTAACGATTGCGGCCGGCGATACCGCGCACCTGACGACGACGGATATGGTTGGCAAGACCGGCGTAGAGGTGGCGGCTCAGGACATGATTCTAGATGGTAAGCAGAACGAAGCCCATGAACGGCAGACCCATGAAGAATCTATGTCGGGCCTTACTATCGGACTGAGCAGCCCGGTCATGGAAGCTGCGGAAGGATTGCGAAGCACTATCCGCACGGCCCAGACGCGGGATAATAAGACCTTGCAGGCTTTGGAAGCCTATGAAGGCGGCAAGACGCTGAACGATCAGATCCAAAACATGAAACAAGGCGGAATCGGTTCTGTCGGGATTCATGTAGGTATCGGCTCCAGCTCATTTAAGCAGGAATACCAGAAGGATACTGTCACCTATGCCGGTGGGACCCTGGCAAGTGAAGGGACGATCACGCTGGCTGCCGGCAGTGAAGACACCGCGAAAGGAAATATTAAAGCTATTGGTGAAACGATACAGGGGCAGAACGTTACCCTGGCAGCGTCTCATGATATTGACCTGGGAGCCGCGACCAATACGCAGACCATAGCAGAAAATTACAATAGCAAAGGATCTTCCCTTAGGATGACGATTACCGGCGGGGCTATCAGCGGTGGCGACGCCAGTTTCTCGAAGGAAAAAGGACGAAGGGACGACGGTGACGGCGTCGGATACGCTGACCATGCAGTCCGGGAAGGATATGAATATTACAGGTTCTCAGGTCGGTGGGAATACGGTAAAAGCAGACATAGGCGGAAATCTGCACATCACCAGCTTGCAGGATACGGAAATGTATCGAGGAAACAACTCTTCCCTAGGTGGCGGTATATCCGTATCCATGTCGTCCGGCAGTAAGAAGGAATGGCTGTCAGACTCCTTACGTAAGTATGATTCCACACCGTATGTCCCGGGAACGACAAGCAGCTCGGCTTTCTGGGGAAAAGGCCGTATGGACAGCGACTATGCCAGCGTAACGAATCAGGCTGGTATCTATGCCGGCGAAGGCGGTTTTTCGATACATGTTGGCGATAATACGCATCTTACGGGAGCGCTCCTGGACAGTACTGCGGCAGCAAATAAAAACAGCCTGACGACGGGGACGCTGACGATGGAAGTAATGGATCTGGAACATATACATTTGATTATCACTATTATCCAGGCAAGGATGGGCAAACCTTATATTGGGTGAATTTAAATGCCAATGATATAGCATATTATTATAATCAAACGATCCTGAACAATGGCTACTATAGTTATAATCCGCCAAATGGAATAATTATTGGAGAAGATGTAAACGGGAATAAAATTTATTCAGGTGATTCTTATCGAAATGGAGAAGACTCTGATTATCAGTTACTTGCGAATAATTGTACGACAACTACGATGTTAGCTCTTTATGGACCTAGTGGGAAAGATAATTGGCTATTGAATGATTTGAGTGATGAAATATCTCCTTATATAGTTAATTGGAAATTGCAGCAATGGGGGGTTGCAAGTGGTTTGGTTTCAGCAATTTACGATCCAAAGGAAAATTAAATTTAAAGTAATGGTTTTTATCTTTATACTGGCAGGCCTTTTTACTGGGTGGCTTTTATTCAGCCGTGGCAAGGAAGGAGTAGAGTGGGGACCACTTACTGTTCTTGAGATTAATTCAGGTGATTCTTGTACTTTTGTTTATCCTCAGGAAAGGTATTATCATGTCACGTTGGATAGAAACAAGCTTGTATTTCCGGAAATAATCAATCATCAGGCTTGTGATTGTAAAATTGATGATGATAAAATTCTTGTTGCTTATATCAATACGAAATCTCCCAGTGAATTAATTTTTAAAGTGATTACCGAAGGTAATAGCCAGCGGCGGATTATATTGGAAACATTAAGCAATCAACGAATAGAAGAAGGTGCTTATCCTAAAATTTATATTACTGAGAGATCCTATTATGTTTTGTCTGGGCGTTTTCTGTATAAACTAAGTAAAGCGGATTTGAAAATAGAAAAAATACAATTGGAAAGTTATGAAACTCCATTGATTACGAGGGATGGAAGGTTATTTTTTAGACAGGGTGATTTCCTTGTTTTGGATGAAGATTATGGTGATAAAAAGATGTTACCGTTATCCTCTAAGGAAAGAGTTCGTGGATGGGGAATTGAAGGAGAATCGGTTATTATCGAGAGGAAAGATATGGCGAAAATGGTATCGTTAAAAGATGAAACGCAAACCAAGCTTAGAACTCCTAGCTATGGGAGCTTGAACGTTGTTGGAAATATGGGCCATATTGCTATTATTCTATTTTCTCACACAAGTGGTGAAGTTCCCCTATTCGATCCGGCGTTGGCAGCTTATTCGATAATTGACCATGTCGACTATTGGTATTATTCTCCGTATTTATATGATGCTGTGCAACATAAATTTTATGATATACCTGACGAAGTCAAACAATTATTTCCTAGCCATGATGCCTCACTAACGGGGTATTGCGCTCCTCTGAATCTAAAGTTGATTGAAGCAGAATTTCATCAATACATGGATAATTAAGGGAACAATAGTGTATATACCGTACATACCGTAAGAGGGTATCTGTTCTAGATAAGGAATCTGCGAAGAAGAAAAAGAAATTAGGCAGATTTTAACGGAAGACTCTTCTTTCTCAAAAAATGATTTTGAGTTTAGCGTACGCGTTCTTGTTTCCTCAGATGGAACCTATCAACAGACGAATACATTTGAAGCAGGAGGAGACATTTATACTATTGCCGGTATCGATCAATATAATCGGATTTATGGTGTTGATGCAAACGGAAATACGGCGTATTTAGACAAACAATATAATATAGGAGGCGATCGAACCGCTACTTCTACCGGAAAGCATGATGAATTTGGACACCTTATTGGTATTGCCAATGATACGGGAGAAACGGTTAAACTAAATGATTGGGTA
>UMFM01028029.1_pt1 | contig 32035 bp, 29 predicted proteins | sample 1965011 | NCBI WGS metagenome assembly UMFM01 (sample SAMEA4836046, study PRJEB28245) | human gut metagenome | biome: gut microbiome; material: fecal sample | place: Denmark | collected 2008 | reverse complement strand
GCTGCTCGGCGCCTGAACATGGCCCAGCCGCCTTTGAGCCAGCAAATGAAAGCCCTCGAAGAAGAACTGGGCGTCGAACTCTTCCAGCGGGAACCGCGCAGCGTCACCTTGACCGATGCCGGAGAAATCCTATACCGCCGGGCCCGCCAGCTCATCACCCTGGCTGATTCGACGCGCCGCGAAATCGGCGACTTTAAAAGCGGCCTGCGGGGCACCTTATCCATCGGCACCGTCTCGTCCTCAGGCAGTGTCATCCTGCGGCCGGCCCTTCGGCAATTTCACGACAGCCACCGCGGCATCCGCTTTGAAATCTACGACGGCAACACCTTCCATATTCTGGATATGCTGCGAAAAGGCCTGATTGAAATCGGCATCGTCCGCACGCCCTTTAAGCAGGACGCCTTCGACTGCACCTTTTTACCGGAAGAACCGATGGTCTTGGCTTATGCCGGAAAAGACCCGAACCCTGAAAAAGAGACCTTGACCATCCCTGATTTAGACGGCCTGCCCCTCATCGTCTACCGCCGCTTCAATCAGCTCCTCCTCGACGTCTGCGAAGGACACAACCTTACACCGTCCATCCTCTGTCGAAACGATGATGCCCGGACGACACTCCTTTGGGCCGAAGCCGGATTAGGCTATGCCGTCGTCCCGGCCTCAGCCCTCTCACCGTCAAGGCTGACGACGCTCCAAATGAAAGTCCTCGACGAACCCCGGCTCTGCACGCGCCTAGCCGTCATCACCGCCAAACATCGCTACCTGTCCAGTATTGCCGGTCAATTCATCGAAGCCCTGACAAAAACGTAAGACATCATTCTTTGACAAGCAAGCCCTCCAAATGAAGGAGGGCTATTTTTTTATCGATGCCGCCGGCATATCCCGTTGCCTTACCCCTGGCCCCTAAGACGCGATGGCAGGGAATGATAACCGAAATAGGATTGTGACCGACAGCTCCGCCAACGGCCTGCGGAGACATCGTCTTCCCCGTCTGGGCTTCCACGGCTTTGGCCAACTCGCCATAGGTCGTCGTCTGCCCATAGGGAATCTGACAGAGGAGGCTCCATACGCGGCGGCGGAATTCATTACCCTCCGGCGCCAGTGGCAGACTCATGATAGCCGGCATGCGACCGGCAAAATAGTCGTCAAGCCAACGGACGGCCTTCTTGAGGACCGGCGTTTCTTTCGCCGTCACCGCAGCCCCCTTCAATCCGTCCCTATCATATTTCTGCCCGTCAAACCAAAGGCCGACCAAGGCCGTTTCATTGGCAGCCAAGGTCATAGCCCCTAAAGGCGAAGCATAACTCGTCGTATAGTACATACATATTCTCCTATCTTGCTCATTACAAACCGTAGTACGATCTGTACCATTCGGCAAATTGCCCCAGTCCTTCTTCAATCGTCGTTTCCGGCTTGAAATCGAAATCACGCTGCAATTCACTGACGTCGGCATAGGTCTGATAGACGTCACCGGCCTGCATGGGCAGATATTCTTTTTCCGCCGTCTTACCAAGGGCTTGTTCCAAAACTTCAATGAAGTGCATGAGCTGTTCCGGCTTATGGTTGCCGATGTTATAGACTTTGTATCGATTGCCCGATTCATTGGCCACAGGCGGATTGGAAAGCATGTGCTCTATACCGGTGACGATGTCGTCGACGTAGGTAAAGTCGCGGTACATGTCGCCGTGATTATAAATTTGAATAGCTTCCCCATTGCGGATCTTATTGGCAAACTTGAAATAAGCCATGTCCGGACGGCCGTAAGGACCATAAACGGTAAAGAAGCGCAGGCCCGTCGCCGGAACCCCATAGAGATGGCTGTAAGTATAGGCCATGAGCTCGTTTGACTTCTTCGTCGCTGCATAGAGGCTGATGGGGTGATCGACGTTATCCGTCGTCGAAAAAGGCGTCTTTTCCTGATTGCCATAGACCGACGAACTGGAGGCAAACAACAGGTGAGTAACCTTATGGTGCCGGCAAGCTTCGAGGATATTGAAGAAGCCGATGATATTCGAATCGATATACGTCCGCGGATGGTCGATGCTGTAGCGGACACCGGCCTGAGCCGCCAGATTGACGACGATATCCGGCTGAAACGACGAAAAGATTTGTTCTACGGCCTGTTCATCAGCTAAGTCGCCCTTCACAAAGGTGAAATTCGGGAACTGGTGCAAAATTTCGAGGCGCGCGTCTTTTAGCGTGACGTCATAATAATCATTGAGATTGTCGAAGCCCAGGACCGTCGCCCCTTTAGCCAGCAGCCGCTTGGCCAAGTGGAAACCGATAAATCCGGCAGCACCGGTAATAAGGACTTTTTGTGCTGTATCAAAGGGTTTAAAATTTGCCATATTCAGTTCTCCCCTCTTAATCGCGGTCAAAAAGATCCCGCGTATATACTTTATCCTTGACATCGGTCAATTTATCTGACCAGCGATTGGAAATGATGATATCGCTCATCTCTTTGAATTCATCTAAGTCTCGAATGACGCGAGAATGGAAAAAGGTTTCTTCTTTCAGCGTCGGTTCATAGACGACGACTTCAATGCCCTTCGCCTTGATGCGCTTCATGACCCCTTGAATAGCCGAAGCCCTGAAATTATCGGAGTGACTCTTCATGGTCAGTCGATAGACACCGACAATGCGGGGATTTTGAGCGATGAGCATATCGGCAATATGGTCCTTCCGCGTCCGATTGGCGGCGACAATAGCAGAAACCAGATTTTGAGGCACATCCTGATAGTTGGCCAAGAGCTGCTTTGTATCTTTCGGCAGGCAATAACCTCCATAACCGAAGGATGGGTTGTTATAGAAATCACCGATACGAGGATCGAGGCAGACGCCCTTGATGATTTCCTTGGTGCGAAGACCGCGCATTTCGGCATACGAATCGAGTTCATTGAAGTAGGCCACGCGCAAGGCCAAATAGGTATTGGCAAAGAGCTTTATGGCTTCCGCTTCCGTAGACCCCGTAAACAGGACGGGAATATCTTCTTTGACGGCCCCTTCGACCAATAAATTGGCAAAGGTTTTCGCCCGGTCTGACACTTCACCGACGACGATGCGCGACGGATGAAGATTATCGCAAAGGGCCTTCCCTTCCCGCAAAAACTCCGGCGAGAATAAAATATTATCTGTCTGGTACTTATCCTTGATGTACTTCGTATAGCCTACAGGGACCGTCGACTTGATGACCATAACGGCCTTAGGATTGATGGTAAGAACCTCCTCGATGACCGTTTCTACCGACGACGTATCAAAAAAGTTCCGCTTGGGATCATAATTTGTCGGCGTCGAAATAATGACGAAATCAGCCCCGGTAAAAGCTTCCCTGGCATCAAGAGTCGCCTTAAAGTGCAGGTCGTCACGCTGCAAAAAAGCCGAAATATCGCTGTCAACAATGGGCGACTGACGATGATTCAACAAGGAGACTTTTTCCGGAACAATATCCAAAGCGATGACTTCATTATGCTGAGCCAGCAGCATACTATTTGAAAGACCGACATAACCGGTCCCGGCAACAGCAATTCTCATATGTATTCCCTACTTTCTCTTCTTCCGAGCACGGCAAATTCGAGCTCCGTCGTGCCACCGATAAAAAGCATGCCAAAAAGACCCCGCAAAAAGGATAGATCAACGGACTGCGGGGCCTCGTTTATTATAACTTATAGCGAATTTTCAGCCAGCTATACCAAAACAGGCATTGAATTCGTTTCCACGTTTCGCCCTTTTCCTGATAGACTTCTGCCAGCCGTTTGAAGCTGTGGTAGTAGGACGGTTCTCTGGGAGGCATGGGATCGTTCATGCTGTCCCAGAAGGAAATATCCAGGTAGTGGCGCCACAATTCATCATCCGAATCAAGGACTAATTCCCAAGGCTTGTCCCGACCGGAATAATGAATCAGGATTCCTTCTATGCTGAAATCTTTATTCTTGTGATGGAATAAATTCGGAATCGGCTTCATATTCCCGTCGATGACAAGATTCAACAAATCCTGAGTCTGTCCCTTGAAACGCCGCGGATCGGCCCCTTGATAGGCAAAGACCTGTTCCGTAATTTTTTCACGAATCCATTCCTTGACATCGATCCACATCAAGCCGTCTGAAAAGTAGACGTCCTGCTTCATCTTCAAAAAGGCCACCCGGTCCGGTGTATGATAGGTCAAGGCACCGATAGCTTTGCCTTCTAAATCCGTCGTCAAAAACTGTTTTAAACTGCCAACACATATCATATCTGAATCTAAGTACAAGTAGTGGTCGGTGTAGTTCCGTAAAATCCACGGCATAACGATGCGAATATACGTAACCCGAGAAAAACGAGCAACTTTGATATGAAAATTCTGATAGATGCTCATATCCATCACATATAAATAGACATTACAGCCATATTTTTTAGCCGTCTTTTCTAAATTATCCCTATTTTCCGGGCTGTAGCTGTCGACAAAGACATGGAAAGAAAAAGCGATGTCTTTATTGGTTTCTAAAATCGATGTAATTTCTGCCCCCAAGGGTTTAAAAAAGGGATCGTTAATATTAAAGCCGATATGCATAGCCGGCCGTTCATCATGTTCCGGAAGCCATTCAAAGGCATGTTTTTCGGTATATAATGTCGCATTTTCAAAATATTCCGTCGTAAATGTATTTGCCATTTTCAAACCTCGCTTCATTAATATAAGGATATCTTTTTCTTTCTCAGCAGCCAATCAAATCGGAGGCGACGGAAGAAGTCTAAGTTCGCATCAATGAATCGCTTCTGTTCCCGCTCCATAGACTGCAGACGATACCGATCATCTTCGACCCGAACGAAATGAAAGAACTCTCGAGCCAGTTTTTTATTGAGTCTATCAATATACGACGAGTTACGCATATGTTCTTGATGAATCAAATCGTCACGCAATTTTTCAGTGCAGATACAGATGTCCAAAAACCGCTTGTGCCCGCCATGGGTCGTGCTCGTCGGGTTTTTGTAATAGTAGTATAAACATTCATCGGTAATCATCATCCGTTGACTGCGGTACAAGTAGCGGCCCGACACGTAATTATCCTGTGAATGGCAGCGTTCAGGCGATAAAATATCGATGACAATATGCCGCTTATAGACGGCATTCCAAACAACTTTGCAAAGAAATTCTGTAAAATACAATTCAAAAACATCCGAGCCGGTAATAAGCTGATTTCCCAAGCCCTTTTTATGCGGCAAAATAGCCTCTTCCTTAGTCCCATCGGAACCGATGACGGAACAGCGAGCCATATCGAGATCATTTTTTTCGATAAGCGCGATAAGACGTTCATACATCTCAGGGTGGAGCCAGTCATCGCATATTTTCCCACAGCCATCCGGTGAACCGTCGTCTACTAGAATGATTTGCAACTGTTTATACGTTTGATTGCGGATCGAATCGATACACCGATGCAGATATGCTTCCACCTTATATACAGGCACAATGACCGATAATAACCCTTTTTGCTCCATAGGACACCTTCCCAACTGCCTTATATGTTTAACCTACGTTATTATACTATAAAAAATCCCAAAAAACTATATTTCCTTATCCAGTACCAATTATTTTTTTATGTGCTTATAGCTGTTTTAAATATTTATGACGAATATGGGTGTACTTTCGATACTTTTTTAAATAAAACGTAAGCAGTTTATCCTCCAGCCATTGAAGCAGCCTGCGTTTTGCAAAAAAAGCAGGACGCATCCGATGGAGATAAATTTGGTCATATATGCCAGGGTTATCGGCCAGTTTCCCCCCCCCCGAATGACGGCATATCGGGCTTGTTTTGAAAAAGAAACCACCCCCTGTGAATCGACAACGGCTCCATCACTATCAACGACGGTGTAGGTAACCGGTGACGATGTCTGACAGCGGTACAAGTTCAACGGACAACATTCTTGCTCCAGAGGTAATACATAATCATAAACAAAGTCATCCCCAACGAGAAGTTTTATAAAAGGGGGAATGATACCCTTCGGATGGACTTCAGAAAAGATTCCGACTTCACTTAATCCCCATGCCGCTCCTGTAGTTTCGAGAATCTTCAAGGTACAAGCCGATACGCTCTTGGAAGTTGGCAAGGTGTATTCAAGAACACGGCCTCTTGTCGGTAAAGGACCGATATCATAGGAAGTTCCATCGCTAAAGGAAAGGCGAACTTTTTCAATCCGTCCGCTGTCTTCTATGTTTCCGGCAAGACTCACTGTCGTAATGACCTGCTGAGATGACCACTGAAAATGGAGGCATCGTTTCGCATCCCGATTATCCGGACTCCACAGATACTGAGCCGGAACAAATTTTTTCACATCAATATCTGCTGTGTCGATAATTTTGAAATCACAAGCCTTTGCTGCATTTCCAGAAGAAGCCGTAACCGTCGCCTGAAAGACGAGATTATCCGTCCGCCGCTGCCAAAAAACAGTATCGCCATTAGCAATCCGAACGGCGTGGAGGGCTGCACTTTGGGACGCATGTTGAAAAAGGGCTCGGTACAGAATATTACGGCGCAAATAAGCGCCTCTGCAGGCCGACCGTACGGGAAAACGAAGGCGTCTCCCCCATTCATAAAGAGACGTATCGATGAAAATGTCGTCACCGGGTGAAGGTTTGGGCACCGAGCGAATATTATCTGCATAAAAATCTTTCGGTGCCCCAAAAGAGGTACAGTAAGCAAAGCCTTTTAAGACCGTCGGATGATATGAGTTCCCGGGCTGTCGAAGGATGTCTCCCAAGGCGTCCTCAAAGACGATGGAAGCCGCCCGATGGTCTGCGTGGACATCGCAGTCTACGACGACGAGGAGATCAGCCCTTATATCCAGTATCAGGTCCGTTAAATCCTGTTTGAAGTTCTGACGGCAGTAGCAGCTGTGCTGTCCCCGCTTTACAAAGGCGTAATCAGGGAAATCATGACAACTGTAGGTTTCTTGATGCCCTGCCGGAGACGTCACCGCCTTGTCCGTCGCATAGAAAAGATGACCGCCGGCATAGGCATTGGACGTATCCCCATAACCTAAAAAGAAGATTTTCCTTACGCCTAAGACCTGCAGCGACCGCCAAGCTTCTTTCATCCGCGTCACTGCGTCAAAGGAGTAATCCCCATTGGTCGTAAAAGCACAAAAGACCTCTGCGCCACTTTGAATGTAATGGTACATCAAACTGCCGGCTACATTGATTTCATCATCTTCATGAGGGACAATAACCAAGACTTTTTTCCCGCTGGCAGACTGATTCAAAAAAGAATTGTCCCCTGCCTGACACGGATGCATTACGATCGCCTCCGTTTAGGATAATAGTGAACCAAGGAGGCCAGATTATAAGAGGCTATATAGGTCAGATATTCTAATTTTTTCCCCAATGGCAAAGGCGTTACTTTCAGAAATCGTTTCAATACCGCTTCATGTTCCATCAGCGTCTGATTGTACGCATCTTTTCGGCGATGTTTTATATCATAGCGCAAGAGAGCAATGATGGAGCGAACATAGCCTCGAAAGGCACTGTCTAAAGTAGCTCCGATAACACCACCAGCCTCCATCTGCTGATAGATTTGTTGATGAACCTTGAAATTTCCAAGCCACACGTCTTCCGAATCTTTCCAAGACAGACTGTCTTTATGTTGGATATAGTGGTAAAAGGCGTTGGATACGAGGGCCATCGTCCTTGCTTTTAAGATGACTTCCGTTACAAACAGCTTATCCTCTGAATAAGATATGGTTTCATTGAACCGTGTGTCGCCGATGAGCTCTCGCCGATAGACTTTATTTAAGGAGCTGTCGATAAAATAGCCCTTTTTCGACAGATAATTTAAAGGTAAGTCGCTGACTTCGATGGTCCCGACTTCATAAGGAGTGTCCTCATATGAACTTTCCTTAATAACCCGACAGTTGACGAGGTCAGCCTTCTCGCCTTCTAAGATATCAATCATGACTTCGTACATCTTAGTATCGATACAGTCATCGCCGTCAACAAAGGCAATGTATTTCCCTTGTGCTTCATCAAGGCCTCGATTACGGGCCGAACTGACACCGCCGTTTTCTTTATGAATGACGCGCACTCGCCCATCTTGTACAGCAAATGTCTGACAAACAGACAAGCTACCGTCAGTTGAACCATCATCCACAAGTAAGAGCTCAAAATCCTCATAGCTTTGATTCAGTACGCTCTTCAGTGTATTCTGCAAATAGATTTCATTATTGTAAACGGGTATGATAATGCTCAATGAAAGCTCCATCAGAGGTTCGTCTCCTTTTTATAGTACTCGCAGCTGTAGATAGTCATCCCCCAGAAAAACCAATAGAGATGCATCATATGGCGGCCAAAAAAATCATAGTCAAAGAGGCCAAAGAGATAGATAGCTAAGATAGGTAGGAAAAATCCGGCCAGCCAGGGAAATCCCGGACCGTGGCCTCGATAATAAGCGATGAGTGAATGGAGGACTACTCTTAGTTGGAATAAGATGAGTATTAAAAAGCCACTAAGGCCGACGAGTCCCGTTTCATTCCAAATTTGCAAGTAAATATTATGAGGTGACTGGATATTTTTTTCATGGAAAGGATTATCGGCTTCAAAGCGTTCATGATAAACTTCCCCCCAACGACCGAGGCCGATTCCGATGTAAGGCTTTTCCTCAATGAGCTGAACCGCCACCTGTGTCAAATAAACGCGTCCATCCTGACTAAGATCTCTGTCAAGCCGGTCAGAAATGAACTGCGGTGCTGCCACGCCAATCATCAAACAAGACAGAACGAGAAGTCCGGCCATTATTTTTAACGCCAGCCATTCCCTCCCCAGATAACAGAACACCAAAAGGGCTAAAAAGACGATAAAAAAAGCGAAGTAGGCATTACGAGATCCCGTACAAAGGAGTATGCTAAAGGCAATAACACAAGCTACCGCCATGAAAAATGACGTTTTAGGACAAAGAGAACGATAGCGGATAGTGCCAAATAATACGATCGGAAGCAGAACCAACATCACGCTAGCCAAGGAATTAGGGCTGCTGAAAGGGCCAAACAAACGATTGTCCCTCCAAATCGGATAGACTCCAACCAAACCCAAATACCAAAAAATAGAGAGGAAAATGCCGAGCCAAACGGCAATAAAAGTCCCCTTCCCTGGTCGGACCATAAGGATAACCAAAACAAGGGGAATCAGACGTTCGACGTACTTTAAAATCACCTCAGGCCTACCATCATTAAAAGGAATCGTAAGCGCCGATGTTCCCAAAAACAGCGCAATGGTCACGACCGTCTGCCAAACGAGAGGAGCTTTCCACAGCGTCCCCGCCATGGGCCGTCCTTCTTTTCTGCAAATGATCAAGTGAGCCAAAAAAGACGCCGTCATCAGCGATCCCGATCCGGCACCACAGCTGAGGGTCAATAAAAAGATAGGGACGTACGGAAGATAATTTTGTTCGAATGTTCGCCAATAAGACATAGATAGTTCTCCACTCTGACCGGCTGCACCTATCAAAGCCAGGCATCAACCGGCCGTAATAATTCAGGCCGCTGCAGTAAATAAGCCGTCAAACTTTTTTCAGCGGCACAAATATCGTCATAAGGAGCAGGCTTCTGGATAACATCCGCACCGGATGTCGCCGTCAAAGGTTGATAATGAGTTTCTCCGCAACCGCCAATTGCCTTCTGGTCCACCCAATGATAAGGTGTGACACAAGACGTAACCGATTCGGTCAATGACTCAAACAGAGAATAGTAGGTGAATCCCGCCGGAGCTATGAGTTCAAACAGTGTCGGTAAAATATTCATGTGTCCACCAATGCGATTGCCTACCAGTGAATTTTTATCGATTTCCGGATGATGGAACATGAGGACCGGTGAGTGGAGTTCCCGAAAAGTGTACTCTCTTCTCATGAAAGACGTATGCTGCAGTTCCGAACACTGGAAGCCATGGTCGCCGGTAACGATGAACAGGCTATCCGGATAGGCCGACTTCATCTTCTGGATAAAGTCATTAATAGCTCTATCGGCATACCAAAAGGTACCTAAGACCTTAGGAATGATTTTCTCTTTCAACACATCGTCCTGGACTTTCATGACACTTTCAGCATCGAAGCCCAAATCTTTTAAGGGCATCTTATAGGGACCATGATTCGAGGTCGTATAGACAAAGTGGAACTGGGGCACATCGTCGCTTCGCCGCTGAATCATGTCGGCCACCTTATTTAGAAAAATGTGATCGTAGACACCGACCCAGGAACGAGGCGCTTTCGGGTCACAGATATCGGTACCGGAATAGGAATGATTAAATCCGCAGGCCGGCGCAAAATGATTGAAGTTACCATGGGATAAACTGCCGCCGTACCAATAATTCGTTTCATAGCCCAGTTTTCGCAGCTGTATCGGTAGCGACGTAGGCAGTGTCCCCTCCCAAAAAGGCTCCCGTTCATTCAGTTCCATGCCGGCATCGAAGATCCCAAGCATGAGGCCGACGATAGAGGGCCGAGAAATGATGCCACTGGATAAAGTTGTATTAATCGACGCCGTATGGACGTCATTCATCAACTTCTTCCCTTCATCGGCAATATGAAGGTCGGCAAAGGCCGGATCAAAATAAGGCTGAGAATAACTTTCGCCGACAACCAAGAAAATATGGGATGGTCTCTTTATCTTAGGCCCTTTCGCATGATGAGTGACGGCCTTCAAGGCATCATTAAAAGAGTCAACCGTGCCGCCCCGTTCTTCAATGAAAGGCTTTACGAAAGCAAGGTTTTCTGCCGGACTGCGCTGCATTCGCTCACTCATGCGGCGATGGCGAAGCATCTTTAGAGCAATTAAGTCGTCAACAGTAGCTTTGGCCAAAAAGGGATCGCTCTTGACAATGGCCGGAATCGTATCCCATTCCGGTTTATCATCATGCTTAAAAGTTCCACCATAACGGAAAAAATAAAAAGCCCCAATTATGAACAATACAACAGATGTATTGAAAAGGTAGTAATGCCAACCGCTGATAGCCGGATAGGGAATAACCGGCGTCGCCATCATGCCTTGGAGGATAAAAAAGACGATGGCTAAGTAGGGGATGAGCAGTGCCAATTTGCGGGCCCCATTATACTGGTGGAAAAAGATATCGATAAGATTGTTTTTCTCCGCTTTTTCGCCGAGGAAAATGATATTATTAAAAATATCGTGAAACTGGGCATAAAAAATCATTTTCCCGACGAAGGCCACATACAGTACGACGCTGTAAACCATACCGAACACGATGCGGATCAAATCGCCGTACTGGTGCCAAGGTCCAATGAACAGGCCTGGCAGGGTAACGAGTACCAGGGAGATGACGAAAACATAGGCATTTAAATCCATGCCCCACCAGAAACCGAAGCGAAAACATTCCCATAAGGCGTTGCGCTTGCCGGCAAATCCCGGATAAGGATTATGGACATAAATGAAAATCGCCCGAAATACAGCACATAAAATCGGGAAAAAAATCCATAGTTTAATATCTTGTTGAACTGCTAAAAAAAACTGTTCAAACACCTGTTATTCCTCCTTCATGACGGCAAGGCATCCTTATGTCGACAGCGACGACAAGAACCAGACGCTGCCGTTTCTTCCCTTTGGAAAAAGCAGTAATCGCATATCCCTTATCGTTTCCCGTCTTCTACATCAGCTTATTTTAAAACGTTCTCTAAGAACGTGGCTGTACTGAAATCATGATTTACTCGTTTTAATTCCCTTTCATAGGTTGGCAGCATCTCTTCGTAGGACTGCAAAAACTGTCCCAGTTGCTGACGGAGGCGTCCCAGATCTTGTAAGTCCACTTCTTGTCCGACAGTATAGTTCTTAAGCATTTCCGGATTCAAGACAGCCGTAGCCAATACGGGCTTATACAGGGCCAAGGCATTGAAATAGACGGCGCTCCAATTATACAGATAGCGTTCATTGCTGTAAGGTAGAAACAATACATCTACGCTTTGCAGCAAATCGTACCAGGCCATGCCCAGTACCTTGCCCTGAATGAAACGAACGGCCGATTCTCTGCCGTATTTGGTCATAATTCGCGCCATATCGTCAGCATCTTCGGGGCCGGTCGGCGCCGCTTGAACGACGAGTTCCGCCTTCCCTTCCAAATGGCTGTCCAAAAAGGCTTGAATAATACCGTCAATATCTTTTTCTCCCTTGCGGTAGTGGCCGAAGAAACCGATACGAACCGGTTCATGATACGTAAGGTTTGCCGTCACCGAAACACCTTGCGGGAGCAGAACCGGCGGCGGAATGATTTCAATCTTAGAGACGTGATCCTCTGTAAAGTCATTGCGGAGGCTCGTAATTTTTAACTTGATATTTTGATAGCCTTCGCAGCGCCGAGCCTGTTTCAGAAATTTCGGTTTTTCATGGGGATTGACACCCAAGAAAATAAAAATGACCGGCACGGGGCTCTCTTTCAGTTTACTTTTATGCAGCGATCGTAAATATCGATACGTCGCCGTCGTCAGTATAATGGCGTCTACTTCATGACGGCAGGCCTTTTCATAGGCCGCATCGAACCAACGGACACGGCGCTGTTCCCGCTGAATGGACAGCCATATTTTTTTGAGTTTGCCGGCGCCTTCATAATCGACGATTTCACCGCCGCTCATATATTCAATCGGAATCCCAAAATCAACGGGCAGGCTGCTGTTTTCCGGCAAGTATAAAACAGGCTCATGGCCTTCTTTCTTCAGTTCATCGATAATCAGACGATCGAACTCCTGTTCAAACCCGCCTTGTGTCTTCACTGTCTCTAAAATAGCTACCCGCATTATTTTTTCTCCGCTCTTTGCAATTCGTATAATTTCAAATATTTCAGCATCGTGTAAAAGAAGTGGTTGAAGCACATGTAGGTTCCCATCCAACCGTCTAAAAAGCCGGCCCGGGATACGAACATCTTGAAGAACCCGCCTAAACTATGGAAAAAAATCCCCGATAAGGAAATCCGTTTTCCCCGCTTATAGGCGTCTTCAGCCCATATGGTCGTATATTGGCAGAGCTTCCCTTCCCAGTGATGCCAATTTTTATAAGTATAGTGTTCTAAATGACCGGGAAGATTCCGAACCGGCAGGGCACATTCCGGATGCTCATGAACTTTATTCACCCAGGTGACCGTCGTCCGCGGAAAGAGGCGTTTTACATGGTCCGGCTTTAATACACCGTGATTGAAGGTCGTTCCAAAGGCGACGGACTTCCGCTCCATCGAATACTGATGACTCAAGGAATCGTGTTCTGCAATGTCTTTAACTGCCGCAATGAGTTCGTCATTCAAGCGTTCATCGGCATCGAGATAAAGCACCCAGTCGGCCGTCGTCTGCTCGAGGGCAAAGTTGCGCTGCGCTGAAAAATCGTCGGTCCAGGCACGAAAACAGACGGTCGCGCCCTGCTCCTTGGCCAGTGCCACCGTCTTATCCGTACTTCCTGAATCGATGATGATAACGTCATCGGTACATTTTTTCGCATTCTTAACAACGTCGACAATGTTGTCTTCTTCGTTCTTCGTCAAAATCAAGATTGCTAATGAGCTCACGAGCCGCGTCCTCTTTTCTTTAAAATAGGGTCATTTTCTCGGTATACTTAAGCTTTTGACATACTCCCACGGCTAAAGTCGAGGGATTCTAGGATGCGAGCGAGAACCGCGCATCTCGCGATGGTCTTACATTCTCTCTCCTAACGGATGATGCCCCACCCGTATACAAATTTATGCTGTTAGTAGTCTCAGACCTTCTGACAAAATATTTCTAGCTGCATTGCGGTCTCGGTCGTGACGGATTCCGCAGGAAGGACAAGTCCATTCATGGACACAAATATCCTTGACTTCTTTGTTTTGATATCCACAGTCATGACAAAGCTGACTGGACGGATAAAATTTATCCACCTTAATAATTTTCGTTCCCATCTGACGACCGACATATTCTAGGATATTCTCGAACGCAGCAAATCCGTAGTCGTTGACTTTTTTCCCGTGACTTTGCTGCATAGCCTTCATGCTGAGACTTTCAAGACAGATAACTGCGTACTTCTGACATAACTTTTGGGCGAGTTTAAAGTGGAAATCTCTGCGCTGATTCGCTTGTTTGTGATAGAGTCGTGCTAATACTTTACGATACTTCTGGCGGTTCTTCGAGCGAAGTTGACGGCGCGACAGATTTCGACAGGCCGTACGGATAGCCTTCTGGTTCTTCTGAAAGAAGGATGGCGCGGCAATATCATTTTCCTCATCTGGAGCAATGAGCATTTTATCTTTAAAGCAGAAATCGAACCCGACGCTTTTACCTGTTCGTGGTTTGACCTCTGTGATTTTCTGTTCGCAGACGAAGTAGAGATAGATGTCGCCCAAAGTATCCCTCTTAACCGTGAATGTCTTAATTCTGCCTTCGATGTTGCGGCTCTTGAAGTAGCGGTATTTTTGTTTGGCTATGTAGACGGTGCCATGCTCCTCATCGAGCTTCCAGCCAGCTTGCTTGAGCGTATAAGACTTGTACTTGCGGACTTTCTTAAAACCTGGCGGTGCGGTCTTACGTTTATTGTTGAGATTTGTCCAGAAGAGATTGTACGCTCTGTCGATGCGGTCAGTGACATCCTGCAATGCCTGTGAACCTATTTCTTTGAGATAACTAAACCGCTTAAGTTTTTTGAGCTTCGTCAAGTGCTGCTGCAAAGCAAACTTGTTCAGCGATTTACGATACAGCTGCCAGTACCGCTTATGGAGTGCGATGCAATGATTGTAGGCAAGGCCTGCGGCATTAATCTGCCGATGAAGTTTTTTGTTTCGTTTTGCGGTATAGAGCTTTAAATTTATAGGTCTTTATCATTGTAAACTCAGCCCCTTGTTTTCTGTGTATCAATATACCACTTGATAGTATCGATACTGACATTGCCAGCAGTCGAAACGAAATAACTTCTTGTCCAAAGGCTGGACATCCCTTTCAGTTTTGGAAATTCGTTACGAAGAACATGAGAAGAAGCTCCTTTTATCTCCTTCATGATTTCGGCAGGAGACTGCTTTGGCCAGCATTTCAAAAAAAGATGCACATGATCAATATGGCACTCCATTGCAAGAAGCTCAATTCCGAGTTCTTCACATTTCTGTCGAGTCAGTTCTTTGAAACGATTTCTAACTGTGGAATAAGAAATATTTTGCGCCGATACTTTGGACAGAATACAAAATGATAGTTGATGAATGACACGGTAGTTTTTGTTCTAAAATATATCGTTTCCATGTTTATATTATAACACATTTGTAGATAAAATATAATATATTGTCTACAAAAAACATTTATCCAACGATTAAAATCATTGGCTCTCTGCTAAACAATATCGGTAATATTTTATCACATCCGGCCGGTAAAGTACAGAAAAGAGGCGGCTGCACAGAACAGCCGCCTCTTTTTACCGGTAAGGTTTCATGAAAGCGTTCAACAAGGCCATCATGTCACTTCAATTTCTCCAGCCATGAATGCATGACCGCGTCGTATTCAGGAAAGCGGCCCATCAAACTTTCGACGAAAGCCTCATCGTAGGTATAAGTCGTCAAATTCCGATCATCGACCATTTTTAAGGCCTGTTTCGCTTCTGCGTCGCTCAAAAGGCCCGTTTCCCGGCAGGCACGGATCACTTTTTCGGCGATGCGGCGTCGATGCCGTCTTGGACATAGAGGTGCTCCTTGGCACATTTCCAAATCAGTTCAAAAGAGAACTCAAACCGCTGAATCAAGGCGTCCCGCTCAATTTCATTCAAGGTGTCACGGGAGGCTAATTCGTGAAATTTCTCCAAGGCCCTGACGGCTAATCGATACCGTTCGGTTATGCTTTCCACAAAATGCCCTCCTCTCGAATTCGCCGGCATAAAGCGGCTCCGGCGTGATGCATATCCACCACATCGACGTGACGAGGAATCGTAGATTCTTCCAATCGTTCTCTCAGCAACGTAATTTCATAGGAAATATCGTCCCGGCTATCGATGGCTATATCAATATCGGAGCTCCGCTTCTGTTCTCCTCGTGCCCAGGACCCGAAGAGATAAACGCGCACATCTCGTTCTTTGAAATGCTGCAAAACCACTTCTTTTACGCGCTGTACAGGCTCTTCATAGATGCTGTAGACTGTCATAATAATCCCCATCTTCCGATAAATATCTTTCTCGTTTCACTATAGCAAAGGTTCCTTAACTTCGCAAGGGATTGGCAGGACAGACGCCAGACAGCAAAAGGCTGCCCTGCCGATATTGGCGGGACAGCCTTTCCAATCCGGGATGTTCCCGGCTTTTTATAACTGTTTGATGAGGTTGACCATTTCGATGGCACCGGTGGCGACGTCGAAGCCTTTGTTCCCCGCTTTTGTGCCGGCCCGTTCGATGGCCTGTTCGATGTTTTCCGTCGTGATGACGCCGAACATGATGGGCACGCCCGTCTTCAGCGATGCCTGAGCAATGCCTTTAGCCGATTCGCCGCAAACGAGGTCGTAGTGGCTGGTAGCACCGCGGATGACGGCACCGAGGCAAATGACGGCGTCGTATTTACCCGATTCAGCCATTTTCTGAGCAATCAGGGGGATTTCAAAGGCTCCCGGAACCCAGGCCGTCGTAATATCGTCATCGTTGACGCCGTGACGATGGAGGGCATCGTAGGCGCCGCCGAGCAGTTTGCTGCAAATAAATTCATTGAAACGAGCGACGACAATACCAAACTTCGCACCAGAACCGATTAATTGACCTTCTTTAATGTGTGCCATAATAACAACACTCCTATTCTAAATTATATATTGAAGTTAAAATCCATTTTCCAGCAGTTTGTCCAACGTCAGGCCTGATGAGGACTGAGGCGAACCGACTGTGAATCGATGGACGTATTTCCCAATGACATCTGTTTCCAAATTGACGATGGCTCCCGGATGTTTATCCATGAGGGTCGTATTGGCCATCGTATGGGGAATGATGGAAACGGAGAACTGACTGTTACCGACGGAAACGACGGTCAAACTAATGCCGTCGATGGTGATCGACCCTTTTTCAACGATGAAGATTTCCATATCTTTCGGAATGGAAATGGTGATGACCCGGGCAATGCCGTCATTGGCAATGCGGGCTACGTGACCGACGCCGTCGATGTGGCCGCTGACGATGTGGCCGCCAAGTCGTCCTCCGACCTGCATGGCTCGTTCCAGGTTAACCTTAGAACCGCTCTTAATCGTGCTGAACGACGAACGACGCATCGTTTCATGCATGACGTCAGCCGAAAAGGTCGAATCCGTCAAATCCGTTACGGTCAGGCAGACGCCGTTGACGGCAATACTGTCGCCGAGCTGTGTTCCTTCTAATACTTTATGAGCCGCAATCGTCAACCGAATGGAGTCGGGACGGCGGTCCATATGGGCAATAGCCCCTAATTCTTCAATGATGCCAGTGAACATAGGCACCCTCCCTATTGGCATTATATGCCGTAAGCAATACGTTATTTTCATGCATCTCTACAGAATCGTAGATAAGCGGCAGGCATTCATCGAGCTCATCGACGCCATAACCGCCGACCGACGGCAGGGCCCCGACACCGCCGATAATCTTATCGCCCATGAAGGCATAGACTTTATCGACGAGGCGGGCATCAAAGAAACTGCCCTGAACAGTGCTTCCCCCTTCGACAAGGATACTGGTCAGCCCTTCTTCATGGAGTCGTTTCAAGGCTTCCGGAAGATTGATGGACTGATTGTCTTGAAGTAAGGGTGCCAGAATGACCCGCACGCCGGCATTTTTCAAAGCCTTCATCTTTTCAACGGGGCAGGCCGACGTCGTCATGACGATGGTCGGCGTCGTCTTATCGGTGACGACCAGGGACTTCAGCGGCGTCCGTCCCTTAGCATCGAGGACGATGCGCACCGGCTGGTGCGGTGCCTCCTGACCTTCTCGTTCGATACGGCAGGTCAACAGCGGGTTATCCGCCAAGACGGTGTTGATGCCGACTAAAATGCCGTCGTAAATGGAGCGCAGATAGTGGCCGTAATTTCGGGCCCATTCGTTGGTAATCCATTTCGAATGGCCCGTCCGTGATGCCGTGCGGCCATCGAGGCTTTGGGCCAGTTTAACGGCAATGAAAGGTTTTTGGACCATCATGTTTTTGATAAATACTTCGTTGAGCTGGGCTGCTTCTTTCGACAACAGGCCCACTTCAACGGCGATACCGGCCTTGCGCAGGATAGCCGCTCCCTTACCGGAGACGCGGGGATTGGGGTCGAGCATGGCCATGACGACCTTGCCGACGCCCTTTTCGGCCAACGTCCGCGCGCACGGAGGTGTTCGGCCGTAATGGGCGCAAGGTTCGAGGGTCACATAAACCGTCGCTCCCTTGGCCTTTTCCCCGGCCTCTCTCAACGCCCACACTTCGGCATGAGGGGTGCCGGCCTTATGGTGATAGCCGGTGCCGACGATTTCACCATCTTTGACGATGACGCAGCCGACGGCCGGATTTGGTGTCGTATAACCCAGAGCTGATTTTGCCAGTTCCAGGGCTTTTCTCATATACTCTGCCGGTTCCAATATATTCCTTCCCTTCTTCTTGGATTTGCAGGCGGGAAAACGAAAAAAGGCTATGGATGAAAAATCTCCATAGCCCTTTGAGCACAACAAAAAAAGACACTGTCGTCTGTCTTTTCCCATCCAGACTGTACTGTCGGTACCGAAATTTCATCGGTTCAACCCTTGCGGGTTAGCGGACTGTCACCGCCGGTCAGGAATTGAAAGCCCAGCTTTCTCACCTTGCCTCAAAGACTATTTCTATTCTTCTTTTCATGTACGATTTTAGCACATGAAAAGGAGAAATACAAGTCCTTATCGCAAGGACGCAATGGCGGCTTTTCGATCAGCCGCACCAAATACAGCACTGCCGGCAACGAGGAAGGTGGCGCCGGCATCTTTGACCATCTGAGCCGTCTTATCGTTGATGCCGCCGTCGACTTCGATGACAGCATCGGTATTTCCTGCATTCTGGAGGAGTTCCTTGGCCTGGCGGATTTTGTCAAGGCTATAAGGAATGAACTTTTGACCGCCAAAACCGGGATTGACGCTCATGATAAGGATGAGGTCCAATTGTCCGGCAACACAGGACAAGGTCGATACAGGCGTCGCCGGATTGAGGGCTACGCCGGCCTTCATCCCGGCTTCATGGATTTGCTGCAGAACCCGGTCCAAGTGGACACAGGCTTCTTGATGAACCGTCATATATTGGACGCCGGCATCGGCCAGGCCGTCGACATACGCTTCGGGATTGGTCACCATCAAATGAGCATCGAAGGGAAGTTTCGTAACCGGGCGCAAAGCCTTGATGACGGGCACGCCGAAGGTGAGATTGGGGACAAAATGGCCGTCCATCAAATCGAGATGGATACAGTCGGCCCCCTTCTGTTCGACGTCTTTAATTTCTTCAGCTAACCGCGAAAAATCAGCGGACAATATAGAGGGACAAATCGTTACCATGATTATCGTTTCCTTTCTGCAATGGAGGTGATGATTTTACAGTACGTTTCATACCGTTCTTTTTGAATCTGCCCAGCGGCAACGGCCTCTTTTACAGCACATTCCGGTTCGGACAGGTGGAGGCACGACGAGAACTTACAGCCTGCGCTGTATGGCACCATATCCGGGAATAAGGGCAGGACGTCCCGCGCATCAAGATGTTCAAAATCGAGGGCGCTGAACCCCGGCGTATCGACGACATAGGTGTCGCTGTCGAGGCGCATGATTTCTGAATGGCGTGTCGTATGACGGCCCCGTTTAATCTTCTCACTGACGGCTCCGATGGATAAATCCTTGCGCCCCAAAAGTCGGGACAAAAGACTCGATTTACCGACGCCGGACGGGCCGGCAAAGGCCGTTACTTTCTGCGGCAACCGTTCATAGAGCTCGTCGAGACCTTCTCCGGTACGAGCTGATACAAGGCAGACGTCATAGCCGCAGCGCTCGTAGAAATCCCGGTAGCTTTCAGCCAAGTTCCGGTCGAGATCACATTTATTGAAGCAGAGTATGGGCCGAATGCCGCTGTATTCACAGGTCATGAGCATCTTGTCGATGAGAAAACGGTTCGGATCCGGTGACTGGGCTGCCATGATGACCATCAATTGATCGATATTGGCCACCGCCGGCCGGCGGATTTGGTTCCGCCGCGGCAGCTGGGCTTCGATGACGCCCTTGTCATTCTCCAGTTCCGTAATTTCCAGTTCATCGCCGACTAAGATTTTCGCCTTGAGCAGCTTGCCCCGACGCCGGCATTCGACGAGGTTGTCTCTTCCGACATCGACATAATAATAGCCATTATAGTTCTTGATGACGCGTCCTTTTGTCATGTTCCTCCTTAGATATATTGATCCTGTACCAGCGAATTATTGATATAGACTTTGACCCGGGTCTTACCGGTCCCACTGACGCTCTTTGAAATGTTGTCGCCGCCGGATTGATTGCGGTCGTAGACGACGCGCGAACCATTATCATCGGACACGACGATTTGAACGTGCTGGTTCGAAGCGCCGGCAGGAACACTGATATTGACCGTTCCGTAGTGCGGCGTACCGGCCGGTTCCTGGTTATTGGCGCTGCCGTCCGAGCCGGTCGACTGCGAATTTTGGCTGCCGGGATATTCGACAGTCAGATTGACCACTTTGCCGTCTCCTGCGGCCTGAGCCGTAACGACGGCCTGAGAGCTGTCTTTCGAAGCATCGAGGTTGGCGACGGAGCCGACGGAGTAGCCGGCGCTTTCCAAGGCTTTTTCCGCCTCTTCGAGGGTCATGCCGCTTGTATTCGGAGCTTCGTTAGCCGCTTCAGCAGCCTTTTCAGCCTCGCTCTTGCGGCAGACGACGAGGTTGACCTTCGTCCCCTTGTCAACTTTCTTCGGCGACGCCGGGCTCTGACTGATGATCGTCCCGTCGGCATACTGAGCACTTTCCTTATAGGTTACCTTGCCGACGGACAAGCCGATTTCTTTCAACTTGCTTTCAGCCTCTTCCAGTGTCAGGCTCCTCAGATCCGGCATTAAGACCTGCTCACCCTTATTGCCCTTACTGACGGTCAGGTAAATCGTTCGGTTGGCCTTGACGACGGCACCGCCTGACGGCGTCTGGGCGACGACTTCGCCAACAGGGACTTCCTCGCTTTCTACCTCCTTGACCGATACGTCAAGTTTTTTATCCTTGAGGATTTTTCGGGCGATTTCCACCTGTTTCCCCGTTACGTTCGGAACCGTAATATCTTCAGTGCTCCAAAAATTACCAAAGGAAAAGAAGGCCCATACGAAGGCGACGAGAAAAACACCGAGCATACCGATGATGATCGTCTTTTGGGAATGATTACTGATAGAATCCATGAAACGAGTAAAAATATTCTTCTTCTTTTTCGGCGCTTCTTCAGGCAGCTCTTTTTCCTTTATGGGCTGGATTTTTTGAGTCCCAAAGTTATACGTCCCCTTACTGATAATCGGACGGGCACCATTGGTGTTGATAAAGCCCTGAGACAGGCGAAGTTCAGACATCATCTCGCCAATCGACTGAAAGCGGTCGTCGGGATTCTTGGACATGGCCTTTAGGATTACCTGTTCGACCAGCCGGGGAATGCGGCGATTGTACTTCGTCGGCAGGGGAATGTCGTCCTGAACGTGCTTCAAGGCAATGCTGATAGCTGTATCCCCTTCGAAAGGCACGATGCCGGTCATCATTTCATACATGACGACGCCGAGGGAATAGATATCCGTCCGCTCATCAATATGGCCGCCGCTGGCCTGTTCCGGCGAAAAATAATGAACCGAACCGAGAACGGTGCGATCGCTGTTTTCCACGGAATTGACAGCCCGGGCAATGCCAAAATCTGCGACCTTAATACGCCCCGTTTCAGTCACCAGAATGTTATGGGGCTTAATATCGCAGTGGACGATGCCGTTAGCATGTGCGTTTTCAAGGGCTTCGCCGATATTGAAAGCAATCTGTATCGACGTATTGATCGGCAAATGGCCGTGTTTTTCGATATACTCTTTCAACGTCTCGCCGCGTACAAACTCCATGACGATGTAATGGACATTTTCATCGTAGCCGACGTCGTATATATTGACGATATTGGGATGGGACAATTTAGCAGCCGCTTGCGCTTCCTGCCGAAAACGAACGACAAAATCGTGGTCGTCGCCGTATTTTGCATGAAGCACCTTGACTGCGACGATACGATCCAGGAGAATATCCTGGGCCTTATATACGCTGGCCATGCCGCCTGTGCCTACTTTTTCCAATATCTTGTATCTATTGTCTAAGATATGACCAATCATTTTTAACTATTCCACCACTTTCATAGTCGTTCCCGATTATATGGTTGTTAAAATTGCCGTGACATTGTCCTTGGCCCCATTTTCATAGACCTGGTCAAAGAGATCGTTGATGATCTCCCGTTCTGTCCGGCCGTAGTCGCCGATGGCATCGCAAAGTTCCGGCTTGCCAATGAAAGAGGTCAAGCCGTCGGAACAAATCAGAATACGGTCATTCGGCTGTACTTCAAAAGCCCCGGTATCGACGATGAGATTGGAGTCGACACCGACCGCTCTGGTCAGTACATGGCGCTGCGGATGATCCAGCGCTTCTTCTTCTGTAATCTTACCTTTATCGAGTAAAACCTGAACAATCGTATGATCGACAGAAATCTGTGAAAAGACTCCTTCCCGGTATAGATAGATGCGGCTGTCTCCGACGTGGCCCCAAAAGGCCATATGCCGGGCCAGGGTCACCATGGAAACGGTCGTCCCCATTCCCTTTAGGGACGGATCGATCAAGGTCTTGCTGATGATACTGGAATTGGCATACTGAATTGCCTTTTCCAGCTGCACCGGTGCCGCATAATTAAAGTTCTTAAAATAGTAAGCAATGGCTTCTACCGCCGTCTTACTGGCGATTTCGCCGCCGACGTAGCCGCCCATACCGTCGGCTACGGCCAGCACGTTTCGCTCATGGCTGATATAAAAAGAATCTTCATTTACTTTCCGAACCAGGCCGATTTTGGATTCACCGTATGTGCCCAAATTCTCACGTCCTCTCACGGTGTTTCGTTATAGGTACACATTAATTCATATCATATTCCCTGTCACCTGTCAAATATTTTCACGTTTTATACGCAGCTGGCCGCAGGCCGCCTGAATCTTGCTGCCCATTTCCCGGCGCAGCGTGACCGGCACGCCGTGGCGCTGGAGGTAGGTAACGAATTCACTGATTGACTTATCATCAGGCCGATAGAGACCGACGTCATAGTTGTCATTAACGGGAATGGCATTGATGAGAATATTTTTACCACTGAAAAGGCGGGCCAATTCTTTGGCACAAGCATGGGTGCAGGTCAGATTTTTGATGAGAATATATTCATAGGTAACCTTCCGGCCTGTCTCTTCAAAATAATGATGGGCCGCCGTCAAGACGGCATCGAGGGGATACTTGTCGGTAATCGGCATGATACGACGACGAAGAGCATCATTGGGAGCGTGGAGGGATACGGCCAACGTAATGGGCATCCCTTCTTTCGCCAATTGGTACATCTTAGGCACGATGCCCGACGTCGACAAGGTCATATTGCGATAGCCTAAGTAGAGGGTATCCTTTTCGTGGATGAGCTTCATGAAGGCGATGACATTGTCGTAATTGAGCAGCGGTTCTCCCGTCCCCATGATGACGATGGAGTGCAGCTCCGGTGTCACGTGTTGACGGAACGCCAATAACTGCGCCACCATCTCTCCAGCCGACAGATTGCGGACAAAACCGTTTTTCGCCGAAGCACAGAAGGCACAGTTGACGGCACAGCCGACCTGCGACGAAACGCAGATCGAATTTCCGTAATCGTGCATCATGAGCACCGTTTCAACGGTCTGCCCGTCGTTAAGGCGCAAAAGCAATTTAACGGTCCGTCCGTCCGGTGCATCAAGGCGCGACACGACGTCGGGCATCTGAATAGGCAGGACTTCTTTTAAAAGGTCCCGATCCTTTTGCGGAAGGAGCACCATGTCATCCCAGGAAAAAAACGACTGCTTATATATATAATGAAAAATCTGATCGGCCCGGAATTTTTTCATCCCTTGGGCGACGAGGAAGTCCTGCAGGTCTTTTTTTGTCATATCGAATAGATTCATCATATCAAGACTCCTTCTTCATGCGAGCAATGAAGAACCCGTCCATGCCGTCACGCTGAGGAAGAAGCTGGATAAAGGGGCCTTCATGTCCCGGAACGGCCAGTTTCTCCGCAGCGTTTTCAACATGAAACTCCGGATGCTTCTGTAGAAATTCGTTGACGATGCCGCTGTTTTCGTCATCATTCAGAGTACACGTACTGTATACCAAAACGCCGCCGGGCTTCACGCACTGAGACGCACTTTCCAAAATGCGACGCTGCAGGGCCGGTAAAGTACGAAGATCGCTCAACTGCTTGCGCCAGCGAAGGTCGATCTTGTGGCGCAGGACTCCGAGACCGGAACAAGGCGCATCGATCAAGACGCGGTCTGCCCGACCGCCGTACTTCTGACCGATGGTGCAGGCATTCTGCAAGAGGGTGCGGACGTTTTTAAGGCCTAATTTTTGGGCATTATAGTCAATCAATTTCAATTTATGTTCATGGATGTCGCCGCCGTAGACGATACACGACGGACCGCCGATAGCCGCTAAATGGGTCGTCTTTCCGCCGGGAGCAGCGCAGACATCGAGGACCAGTTCATGGGGCTGAGGGTCGACGATATGGGCGACGAGCTGAGACGGTTCGTCTTGAATGATGGCCCGCCCGTCTTTAAGGCACTCCAGTTCGTGAATCCCCAAGTGACCGTCGATGTAGATGCCGTCCGGCGAAACCGGCGTCGGACGAGCCTGAATCCCTTGTTCGATGAGGTCTCTAAGAAGCTCATCCCGACTGGTACGGGGCGTATTGGCCCGAAGACACAGAGGCGGGATGGTATCGAAATACTGACAAAGCTGTTCCGTTTCCTCCGGGCCGTAATCTTTCAGCCAACGGCGAATGAGCCAGTCCTGCTGATGATACGTCAAGGCCAAGTAGGCTGTCATATCCTTTTCCTTATCCGGAATGACGAAGGAATTGCGGTTGCGAATGCTGTTTCGCAGCATGGCATTGACGAATTTTGCCATGCCCTTATTGCCAAACTTCGTCGCCATCTTGACCGACTCGTTGCAGGCTGCCGATTCAGGCACCTTATCCATGCCAAAAATCTGATAGAGCCCCAAGCGGACGATGGCCAGGCAAACCGGATCGAGCTTATTTAATTTGCGCGTACTGAGCTGGGAAATGATCCAGTCCAAATAATTAAGACAGCGCAGGGTCCCATAAACAAGTTCCGTATAAAATCTCCGATCCCGATCAGAAAATTTATGGGCCTGTATCGCCTTCGAGACGACGATATTACTATACCCTTCATCCCTGCAAATGGTCAGCAGGCTTTGAAAGGCAATTTCACGTACGTTCATGAATCCTCCTAAATAAAACGTATGGCCATGCATGCGGCATGCCGGTTATAACGGTTCTCCGACGGTCAGCGTAACCCCTTGCAGATACTGGGCCGCCATCAGACGCTTGCGGCTTTCCGGCTGAACTTCAGTAATGCGAAGAGCGCCCTTTCCGGTCTGGACGGTAAAGGATTTTTTAGTCACGGCAATGACCGTTCCCGGCACGGCATCCGCCCCTTCGACGACGTCGGCGGACCATATTTTCAGCCGTTTTCCGTCGCGGCACACCGTATAGGCACCGGGATGCGGATCTAAGGTCCGGATCAACCGTTCTAAGACGACGGCATCAGCCGTCCAATCGAGGGCCGCTTCTTCTTTTGTGATCTTCGCCGTATACGTGGCCTGACTTTCATCCTGGGCGACGGCATTTCGTTCATAGTTATCCAGGTCGTCGACGACGGTCATCAAGGTTGAGGCCCCCAGAGAGGCCAGTTTATCGAACAAGGTGCCCGTCGTTTCCTTGGCGTCTAAAGGGATGACGGCTTTTTTCAGCATCTTCCCCGTATCCATCCCTTCGTCGAGGAGCATGATGGTAACGCCGCTTTCAGCTTCGCCTTCTTTGATGGCATACTGGATGGGCGCAGCTCCTCGATACTTCGGCAAGAGGGAGCCGTGAACGTTGAGGCAGCCGTATTTTGGGATATCGAGAACGGCCTTGGGCAAAATCTTGCCGTAAGCAATGACGATAATGACGTCCGGAGAAAGGCTTTTCAGTTCAGAAATAACTTCATCGCTTCGCATAGAATCGGGTTGGAACACGGGAATCCCGAGTTCGACGGCTTTTTCCTTCACCGGCGAAAAGGTCACCTTCTTCCCTCGTCCCCGCTGTTTATCCGGCTGAGAATAGACGGCGACTACGTCGTGCTGCGATTGAGCCAACTGTGCTAAGGCCGGAACGGAAAAATCAGGCGTTCCCATGAATACGATGCGTAAGCTCTCCATTATTCCCCTACTTTCTGTAAATCCGTCGCTTTTTCAATAAATAAATGGCCGTAGAGATGATCCATTTCATGCTGGAAGATACGGGCCAAGAAACCTTCCGGTTCATAAATGACCGTCTTGCCGTGGCGCGTCAAGGAACGGACCTTAATTTTAGAAGCCCGCTGAACTTTACCGTAATAGCCAGGAACGCTCAGGCAGCCTTCCGTATCGATGTTCGTTTCTTCCGACATTTCAAGGATTTCCGGATTGATGAGTTCAATCAATCCGTTGCCGTCATCGAGGACGATGAGCTGCAGCGATTCATTGACCTGGGGCGCCGCCAAGCCGACGCCGTCGGCTGCATACATCGTTTCGGCCATGTCATCGAGAATTTTCTTTATATGTTTATTCACTTTTGCAACCGGTTTTGCCGTCGCTTTCAGGACGGGATCTCCGGCTTTTATGATTTTGAGTAATGCCATATATCTTTCACCTCATTGTTATAGTAAAACGCTTATCCGTCTTATTATAGCGGAAAAAGAGCCAAAAGGCTACTGTAAGAATTCAAATTAACCGTCACCAAGAGTGAGAAAGAGAATCCTTCCCCTTCTATTATATCAGATTCATACAAGGCCCGGGGCAGCGATGCTTCCCTTTTCTATGACCCGGCAAAGCCCTGCAAAAAGCGAAGCCTGTGTGGCATCACACAGGCTTTTATGTCAAAAATGTTTAAAAAAAGTTAAAAATCTGCTACATCGACGGATCGACATCGATGACGACACCGGTCTGCCAACAGGCCGGAAGCTGACGCATCCCTTTCTTTATCGGTCCCAGGTCTGCCGCCGTCAGCGACAAGACCAAGCGATATTTATTGCGGATCTTTTTGATGACGTCTTCATAAGGACCGATGATAATAACCGCCTCTCCGTGATCCTTATTCCAGCTCGAAAGAGCCGCTGCCACGTCGTTGGCCTTGCGCCAGACTTCTTGTTCGTCGCTGTCGCTGACCAGGATCTTCGTCATTTCCTGAAAGGGCGGATAGGCCAATTCTTTACGAAACTGGATTTCCTGATCATAGAACGCGCGGTAATCCTGGCGGGCTGCACATTGGATGACGTAGTGATCCGGCGCATAGGTCTGCATGACGACGCGGCCGGGAACGTCGCCTCGGCCGGCCCGGCCGGCGGCCTGAGTGAGTAGCTGAAAGGTCCGTTCCCCGGCCCAGTAAGCCGGCAGGTTGAGCAGGCTGTCGGCCGACAAGATTCCGACGGCACTGACACCGGGAAAATCATGGCCTTTAGCGACCATCTGCGTCCCTAATAGGATATCGTATTCATGGCGGCGGAAGGCTTCGATGATGCGGTCGCCGCTGTGTTTGCGGCTCGTCGTATCCTGATCGAGGCGGACGATACGAGCCTCGGGGAAGAGCTCGTGGAGCTGCAGCTCCACCTTTTCTGTGCCGCTGCCAAAAAATTTAATGTATTTGCTGCCGCAGGACGGGCAAACCGTCGGCACGGGCTTTTCGGCATCACAGTAATGGCACTTTAAATGGGACGACTGGCGGTGATAGACCATGGCCACATCACAGGTATCGCATTTGACGACGTAGCCGCATTTGCGGCACATGATGAATGTCGAATACCCCCGCCGGTTGAGGAGGATGATTGCCTGCTGACGGGCTGCCAGGGTTTCATTCAGCAGTCCGTACAGGGAATCGGACACGACGCGGTAATTGCCGCGGGCCAATTCCTCCCTCATATCGACAACGGTGACTTCCGGCAAGGGGCGGTGGCCGACGCGTTCCTTCAGTTCCACCAAGACGTAGTCCCCTTGAAGGGCCTTATAATAATCGCCTAAGGCCGGCGTCGCACTGCCGAGGATGACCGGACAGCCATAGTAAGCCGCTCGTTTCCGGGCTACGGCGACGGCATGGTAGCGCGGCGCCTCATCCTGCTTATATGAGCTGTCGTGGGCCTCGTCGACGATGAACAGGCCGATGGACCGGGCCGCCGAAAAGACGGCCGATCGGGCACCGATACAGATATGACTGGTCCCGTTTTGCATGCGCAGCCAGTTATTTCGTTTTTCGCCTTGAGACAATTGGCTGTGCATGACGACGACATCGTCGCCGAAACGGCGCAGGAAGCGGCGCACGATTTGACCGGTCAAGGCGATTTCCGGCACTAAGACGATGACCTGCTGTCCCTTAGCCAGTACTTTCTCGGCAAGCTGCATGTAGATTTCTGTCTTGCCGCTGCCCGTAATGCCATGGAGGACGTAGGTTTTTCCGCCTTCATCGCCTTCGATCACATGGAGGGCATCTTTTTGTTCCGCCGTCAGCGGCAGGGCTTCATCCGGTTCAAGCGTCGGCAGGATGTTTGTCGTCCCTGCCGGATGCTGCTCCCAACGGGCAAGGCCCGTCGCAGCCAGGCGGCGCATGAGGTCACGCGTATAGCCCTTGGACTGGAAGTAGGCAGCCGGCGCCGTTCTCTTTTCTTTCAGTTCCGCCAATAAGGCCTGCTGTTTAGGCCGGCCGTGAAGGGTACCATCGAGGTCATCCTTTTCAAAGGCCAGCCAGTCCTCCATTTTATCGGCAATCTTATTCTTTAAAAAGCTCTCACTGCAAAGACCGTTTTCGGCTAAGAGACGAGACACGAGGTCACGACCAAATTTACGGCCGAGGGCTCCTTTTTCCACCCTGCCCTTATCGGCGACATAGAGCTGAACCGACCGGCCTTCTGCCGTCGTCGCCGGTGTCGGTCCCAGGGACAGGACTTCCCGGCGGACGAGACCGCGCTTGTCGATCATGAACAGCCGCAGGGCATCGGAAAGATTACAGACGTAGTAGTCGCGGATCCAAAGGGCCGTTTCAATCATTTCTTCCCGAAATCCGGTCTGTGATGACAGGAGGCCCTCAATGGGCTTTAAGGTAAAGTCGGCCGGTTCGTCCAGCGCCTCATGGAGGGCGACGACAATCCCCTCTTCCCGGCGAAAGCCAAAGGGAACGATGACGCGGCTTCCGACGCGAACGGCCAGGTGATCCGGCACGGTATACGAAAAGGTCTGCTGTAACCGTTTGGCCGTCGTATTAATGATAATTTCAGCAATCACGGACATACCTCCTCATCAGGGCTGCAGCCGAAGTTCGTCGCTGCCGTCCGAGGGCATACGCCCAAAAACAGAAAGAGACTGCCGTCCCTGCGGCAGTCTCTGCATCTCAATTATAAGCCGGCTTCTTTACGGAGCGTATCCGCTTTATCGGTCTGTTCCCAAGGCAGGTTGAGATCGTTGCGGCCGAAGTGGCCATAAGCAGCAGTCTGTTTGTAAATCGGCCGCTGTAAGTCGAGCATGGCAATGATGCCAGCCGGACGAAGGTCAAAATTCTTTTCAATGAGTCCGACAATTTTTTCATTTTCGACTTTGCCCGTACCAAACGTTTCAACGTGGATTGAAACGGGACGAGCTACGCCGATGGCGTATGCCAACTGGATTTCGCACTTATCGGCAAGGCCGGCAGCGACGACGTTCTTAGCGACGTAACGAGCGGCATAGGCGGCCGAACGGTCGACCTTTGTAGGATCCTTCCCGGAGAAAGCACCGCCGCCGTGACGAGCCATGCCGCCATAGGTATCGACGATGGTCTTACGACCGGTCAGACCGGAGTCACCCTGAGGACCGCCGATGACGAAACGGCCCGTCGGATTGATGAAGAGCTTCGTCTTATCATCGAATAAGCCCTGCGGGAGTTCCGGTTTGATGACGAATTCGAGGAGGTCCTTTTCAATCTGTTCACGCGTGATTTCCGGGCTGTGCTGCGCCGAAATGACGATAGTATCGATGCGAACCGGTTTGCCGTCTTCATATTCGACGGTGACTTGGGTCTTGCCGTCCGGACGTAGATAAGAGAGCGTTCCGTCTTTACGAACACTGGCCAGGCGGCGTGCCAAACGGTGCGCTAAGGAAACAGGAAGGGGCATGTAGTCATCCGTTTCATTCGTGGCATAGCCGAACATCATCCCCTGGTCACCGGCACCGATGGTGTCGAACTGGTCCGTATTGCCTTCCTTCTTTTCGAGGGCATCGTCGACGCCCATGGCGATATCCGGCGACTGTTCATCGAGGGATACCAAGACGCCGCAAGTATCGCAGTCAAAGCCGTATTTCGCACGGGTATAACCGATGGAACGAATGGTTTCACGAACGATGTGCGGAATATCGACATAGCACGTCGTCGAAATTTCACCGACGACGTGGACCATCCCGGTGGTCACTAAGGTTTCACAAGCAACGCGGGCATTTTTATCTTTTGCAAGAATGGCATCCAAAATGCTGTCAGAAATTTGGTCAGCCATTTTATCCGGATGCCCTTCGGTTACGGATTCAGATGTAAAGAATTCACGATTTTTCACCATGAGGTTTCCTCCTTAAAAAAAATTCCCCTCATTCATGACTGTCATGAGAGGGGCTTCCAATCCCCATCTGCCAGTATAAGACTGCTGGAATTAGCACCTTTCACTTATGAAGGTTGCTGCGACATCATAGGGCCAGTCCCTCCGTCGTCTCTTGATGGTTCTTTATTTGATTTACTGGTTCATTATAATTCAAACCCCTCTATTTTGCAAGTTCTTTTTTGGTATAGCAAACATGAGTTCTGTCCTTCTAAAAAAAATTCCGACGTACCTGTTCGCCTCCGCACTTCCTGAAGAATATTTTTTTACATCCGTTACAGAAAACGTTATAATGAATAGATAGAAAGAAAGGATGATTATGATGACCAAATTGCGGCCAAGAGATATATTTTTCAACGACCCTTATTTTGACTTTGCCACCCACTGTAAAACGGCAGATCTGCGTTTGGCCAAGCGCGTAGAGATCTGGGATAAATGGTATCGTACGCAAGGATTGGTAAACACCTTACTCCAGCGCGAAAGCCTGGCCTTCATCCGCTATAACGGCACGGAGCGGGAAGAAGCCATGATCCTGCGGATATACGAACGGACGCCGGACCGTCTCCTCATCAATACCTATTATGCATCGAAACGAAATGCCACTGAAATCTATGCCGGTACGATTCGTCTGGAACGCTATGCCACAGCCCAGACGACAGGCGACGATTCCTACATGGGCATGATCGACCTCTTAATGTTGAAGACCGACGATGAACTCGTCGGGTTGAGCGATGTCTTTGAAGATATCCAACAAGCCAAACACATGGCCGCCCAATCCTTAGGCATCTACTTAATGGCTATCTACGACGGTCCCTGGATCGATGACAGCCGGGCGGACGCCGAAAAGACACCGGCCATGATTGCCGGCGAAGAACGAGAAGAACTCCTTCAGCTGCGCCAGGAAAAAGCTCAAATGGAAGCCGATCGGGAAGAACTCCTGAGGCTTCGTCTCGAATCGCAAAACCGTAAAACCGTTCTTTCTGAACTGGAACGGCTGCGTCAGGAACTGGAGGACGAACGAAACGGCCGCCAAGAAGATCTTCAGCACTATGAAGCGACCCTCCGCCAACAGGAAGAGTACACGGAACGGATCAAGGAAAAAGCCGCCATTCAGGTATCGGAGCTGTTGACCCTGCGTCAGACCCTTAGAAAATACGAAGCCAACCCCGAATTGGCAAA